>ERZ1504706.123-NODE-123-length-34791-cov-10.121142_pt1 | contig 34791 bp, 29 predicted proteins | sample MGYA00575747_ERZ1504706 | MGnify/ENA primary metagenome ERZ1504706 (study PRJEB39906, sample SAMEA3182081) | gut metagenome | biome: human; feature: gut; material: Stool; isolation source: human stools | place: Canada | collected 2012-12-04 ...
AGATCTAGTACGGTCTCGTGGGCTCGGAGATGTGTATAAGAGACAGAGGCGGTATTGTCATCTCTCGGTCCATTGCTACCGACAAATACTCGGGCAGGGAACTGGCCAAAATGCTGGCCGTAATCGGTGCGATTAATGGAGTGGCCCCCGTGGCGGCTCCTATTGCCGGAGGGGCAATGGCCAGCAGCGTGGGCTGGCAGGGGATTTTCTGGACTTTGTTTGGACTGGGGATTCTGCTGGTTTTCGGAAGCCTGCATTTTAATGAGTCACTGCCTGCGGTGCACCGTCAGAATACCCGCTGGTCCGATGTATATAAAAGCTTCTCGACAGTCCTTCAGAACCGCCGATACGTCTGCTACATTCTTCAGTTCGGTTTTGCACAAGGAGTGCTGTTCACCAATATTGCATCGTCTCCCTTCATCGTGCAGCAGCATTATGGCTTTTCTCCGTTGGCATTCAGCATCTGTTTTGGCGTCAATGCTATCGCAATTATGCTGTCCGCAACTTCCGCCGTCAAGTTCGACCATCCGGAACAGGCTTTATACAGAGGCAGCATAGGCATGGTCATCGTCTCGTTCTTCCTTTGCCTGGCCCTATGTGCAGGCTGCAATTTCTGGGTATATGAGCTGCTGCTTCTTGGATTGCTTTCCATGCTGGGGCTTACTTTTACCGCTTCCAACACATTGGCCATGGACAGCGAACGTACCAATGCAGGTACGGCATCAGCCCTGCTGGGAGCGTTGGGATTTGCGTTTGGCGGCATCGTTTCGCCTCTTGTAGGGATTGGCAACATCATGGTATCCACCGGGATAATGTTCTTTGCCGGTTCCGTATGTGCGTTAGGGTGCACTCTCATGGCCCTTCATCAGGCTTTTTCAAGGGCGAAGTATTATAAAAGATAACCGACGGCGACTCCCTTTGCGGCAGTGGTAACAGGAAGGCAGGGATTTCCCCTTTCGGCTTTAGCAGGAAATCCGCGACACCGTTCCGCAACGGATTTGTCTTCATTTCCCTTTTTGCCCGCATTTCCACCGCTCCAGATATTCCGAATGAGGGCTGGCACAATGAGAGGGGCCCGGTATAGAAATACCGGGTCCCTCTCGTGTTTCACACAAGTATCTGGCTACGCTCTACTTCCGCCCTCCGCCGATAACGAAACCGAGCGTCACGTCGAAATGGCGGTTGGCCTTCTCCTGCAGGCGGTAGTCGAACGTCACACGCAGACGGTGGAACAACTCCACACCCACGCGCGGCACGAAACATATGCCGCTCTTTTCGCCGCCGGTACTGAATCCGCCCCATTCGCCCTGCGAGTTGTCGAACGTAACCGGCGCAGTCTCTCCGCACAGTGCATATCCGAAACCGGCTCCGGCAAAAATGGAGATTGCCCGCGCCCGGAATATGTTGACGTCGGCCACGGCCAGCACGTTCAGGGATTTGAACTTCAGGCTGCGCGTCGACTGCACCTCGCGGTGGAACATACTGCCGCTGACCTGCACACCGACGTCCAACGGCAGGCTTGCCATATTGTAACGGGCCTCGGCCAGCAGCGAGACACCCATGCGGTTCTTGTCGAAGTCCAGCTTTTCACCTCCGAACAGTGCTCCCGCACCTATTTCAACCTCCAAAGCGCGGACATTGCGCCCGGGATTCGCCGCTGTTGCCGGAAGGCAACACGCAAAACATGACATAATAGACAAAAGCAACAAACGCTTCATGGCCTCAATATTTTAACTGATTTCGAATATATACAAAATTCCCATAAGCCAGCACCATATCCGCCGTTTGCAACACCCGAACCGTAAAACAGGACAAATCGCGGCAACAATCCGATTTGCGCCTTACCGGTTGGACCTGCGATACTCGGTGGGCGACATTCCCTTGTGGCGGCCGAAAAACTTGGTCAACGTCGCCTGGTCCGAGAAGTGCAGTCTGTCGGCAATTTCCTGAATCGACAGATCGGTATCGTTCAGCAGCTTGGCTATCTCACCGACAAGCATTCTATTGATTGTTTCCGAAGCCGACCCTCCCGATATGCGCCTTACTATGCGATTCAGATACTGCGGTGTTATGCACAGTTTCGAAGCATAGAATCCCACCGTATGATTCTCGCATACATGCTGCGGCAAAAGATACATAAACCGTGCAAACAGCATCTTCATGCGTCCGGATTCATCACTCGACACTTCCGACTCGCAATGTTTTATATATGTATCCGCCACATCGAGGAGGAACATGAATACGGCGTTGCGCACCATTTCAGTCCGGAACCGGTGATCCGTGTCACGCAACAGAGCGGCAATCTCCTCCGCCCTGTGTACATATACGGCCATAGCATCATCGTTTACGGCGGCAACAGGGTGTTCCTTCATATCCAGCATGTACGAAAACGGGAAAGGAGGACGGTTCTTGATTACGCTGCCCAGGAAATTCTCGGTCAACAGCATATGGTACGCATGCAAGTCCTCCGACAGCGAAACCATCTCCAACGGTATGGCGTCGATTATATCCGCAAAGCCGTTGCGCGAGAACACATAGGCCTTGCCGTCAATCTTAGTCTGCAACTCCCCGCTCACTATGAACAATATCGAGTGCGTCTTCTCCAAAAGCAACGGTTTGCCGTCCCACTTGCCGCCGTCAATCTCCCACAAGGCAAATCCTTCGTCAAGATACAGGCACCCGGGCTCGTCTGTTTTTACAAATTCATTGAAGCCCATTCTTGTTCCGTTTGCAGACAAACCTACATCAGGGTTGTCTATTACATGCAAATAACGGTTTTGTTTTGACAAAAATTATCCTAAAACAACCAAAAATTCAAATTTTTCCTTGAAAAATGTTTCATATCAACAAATACGATACCGCGTAAAACAAACGGGTTTCCGAACCGGGTGGCAATATTTGCGCTTGGGAAACAAAATATCGTCAGGCGTGGGTAACAACACAAAACACAGAATAGCCGAAATGTCGGCCGGATTTTTCGCAAGATACGGAATCAAGGGTACGACCATGGAGCTTGTCTCCGAGGAACTGCACATATCGAAACGTACGATATACGAATATTTCCCCGACAAGACCGCACTGCTCACCGAGAGCATCAGGATCTGCATAGACAACAACCTGAAGGAGATCCGAATGAAGATAGTCGGGAGCGGTTGCCTTCAGGCGCTCATGAGTACGGCCGATCTCGCATACAAACTTTTCGCCATGCCGCACCCGGCATTCCGCCGCGATGCGGCAAAGAGCCGCGAAGTACGTGAACTGCTGGATACGGAATACCGCAAACCGTTGTCCGGCATAGTGGTGGGGCTACTCACACAGGCCAAGATCGAGGGCCTGGTGGTCGCCGGCACGGATACGGCCAAAGTCATGGAACTGGCCGAAGGTCTGCTGCTGTCGTCGGGCGAGGAACCGCTCGACAGACGCAACATGCACGAAGCATTCCTCTATGCAGTCAGGATTTGCCTCACGGGCATATGTACCGAAAATGGTCGGACAAAACTGGAAACAATAAACAATCAAGAGAAACAAGAGAGATGAGAAAAATCGGAAAGACAATCGCCTTCGTTGCCGCAGGCACGATGGCGATCATGTTGCCGTCGTGCGGAGATTCAACGATGACGGCACCTGCAGACAACTATCCGACGCTCGTAGTATCGACGAGTGACGAGACGATGACGACGTCCAGTTCGGCGACGATACACGGACGTCAGGACATAGAGATCTACCCGCAGATTTCGGGAAAAATAACCAGGGTATGCGTGACCGAAGGCGAAGTCGTACGCAAGGGCCAGACGCTGTTTGTCATAGACAGGGTTCCCTACGAAGCGGCCTTGAGGGTTGCCGAAGCCAATCTTGCGGCAGCCGAGGTGGGCATCGAATCGGCACAGCTCGACTACGACAGCACAAAGGAGCTTTACGACAACAAGGTGGTGTCGGCCTATGAGCTGCAGACGGCGCTCAACGCCCTGCATACGGCACAGGCAACCCGCGCCCAGATGGAGGCCGGACTGCTCCGTGACGGCATACGCGTGCGCAGCGGCAAGACCGAAGGCAACGTTGAAGCGGCACCTGCAAAATAGCTTACGGCCATGAGAGAGAACCGTTTCATAGAGAGGCCCGTACTGGCCATCTGTATCTCCATAGGAATCGTATTCCTCGGAATACTTGCGCTGACGTCGCTGTCGATCGAGAAGTTCCCGGACATCGCGCCACCAACCGTGCATGTCTCGGCGACTTATATGGGGGCAAGCGCCGAGACAGTACAGAAAGCCGTAATCGTTCCGCTCGAGGAGGCAATCAACGGTGTCGAACACATGACATACATGGAGTCGAGTGCATCTTCGGGATCTGCCAGCATCAACATCTATTTCAAACAGGGCACCGACCCGGACCAGGCCGCGGTGAACGTGCAGAACAAGGTTTCTGAGGCCCAGGGCCAGTTGCCGAGCGAGTCACGAAGATCGGTGTAACGGTCGAGAAGCGACAGATCAGCACCCTGGCCATGATCGGCGTCTACAGCCCCGACGACTCGTTCGACGAGACGTTCATAACCAACTACATAAACATCAACATCGCACCACAGATCCAGCGTATCGAGGGAGTCGGCGAGGTGCGCTGTATGGGAGGCACATACAGCATGCGCATATGGCTCGACCCCGAGGCGATGGCACATTACGGGCTGGTTCCGTCCGATATAACGGCCGTTCTCGACGAACAGAACATCGAGGCGTCGACCGGTTCGTTCGGCGAAAACTCCGACAACGTCTTCACCTACACCATGAAGTACCGCGGACGTTACCAGACACCCGAAGAGTTCGGGCAGCTGGTCGTCAGGTCGACGGCCGACGGCGAAATCCTAAGGCTCAAGGATATTGCCGAAATCGAGCTCGGCAGCCAGGAGTACACCTACATAGGCGGTCTAAACGGCCACCCGGGCGTAACGATGATGATCAACCAGACGGCCGGGTCCAATGCCACCGATATAAACATGCAGATCGAAGCGCTGCTCGAAGAGTTGTCCGAATCGTTCCCGGCAGGCCTCGACTACCTCTACCTCCAAAACACCAACGACTTCCTCTTCGCCTCGATTTCCGAGGTCATCAAGACCCTGTTCGAAGCGATTATACTGGTTGTGCTGGTCGTATTCTTCTTCCTGCACGACTACAAGCTCACGCTCATACCTACACTGTCGCTGATCGTATCGCTCATAGGCTCGTTCGCCGTAATCTACCTTCTGGGATTCAGCCTTAACCTACTGACTCTCTTCGCGCTGATACTTGTCATCGGAACCGTCGTGGACGATGCCATTGTGGTGGTGGAGGCCGTACAGGCAAAGATGTAGGAGGGCGAGGAGAATGCCGCCGATGCCACGGCCTCGGCCATGCACGAGATCACCGCAGCAGTAGTGACGTCGACCATCGTCTTCATGGCGGTGTTCATTCCCATATCGTTCATGAGCGGCACGAGCGGAATATTCTACCGCCAGTTCGGTCTGACCATGGCCGTTGCCGTTGCCATATCCATGGTCAATGCACTGACGCTCAGCCCGGCACTAAGTGCATTGCTGCTGCAGCGCAAGTCCCCCGACCGCAAATTCAAAACAATGGTCAAAAAGGCTTACGAGGTATCATACGAAGCCCTGTCACACAAATACGAATCCGGATTGCGGCTCATATTCCGTCACAAATGGGTTGCAGGTGCAGGCCTGGTATGCGCCGTAATATGCGCCGTGCTGCTGATGAAAAACACCAAGACCGGCCTCATACCGAGCGAGGACACGGGAACGCTGTTCGTATCGGTAAATACTGCACCCGGCAGCAATACGCAGTTCACCAACGGCATAATCGACAATATCGAGACCATCATACGCACCTACCCCGAAATCAAGGCATACTCGCGCGTGGTCGGACACAGCATGACAGGCGGCAGCGGTTCGTCGAGCGGCATGTTGATTCTCCAGCTCAAGGACTGGAACGATCGCAAGGGCGACGAACATTCGTCGACGGCCATCATGGAGCGCCTGAACAGGGACATGCGCAACGTCAAGGACGCCGAGGTCTTTGTCATGGCACCGAGCATGATCGACGGTTACGGCACGGGCAACGCCGTCGAACTCTACCTCCAGGACCGCAAGGGAGGAGACATTCGCGACTTCTACGACATAACGCAGGAGTTCCTGGCGGCGCTGAACCAGCGGCCCGAGGTCATGTCGGCCTTCAGCTCGTTCAAGGTTGACTACGTACAATATGTCGTCGACGTAGACGCCGCCAAATGCAAACGCGCCGTGGTCTCGCCCACGGACGTCCTCGATGTCATATCGGGATATTACGGCGGCATATACGCATCGAACATCATACGCTTCTCGAAAGTATACCGCGTAATCGTACAGGCGGCGCCCGAATACCGCCTCGACCCGTCGTCGCTTGACAACATATATTTCCGCAACGGCGACGAGATGGCCCCGTGAGTCAGTTCGTCACACTGACAAAGACATACGGCCCCGAAAGCCTCAGCCGTTTCAACCTGTTCAACTCGATCTCGGCCAATATCACCATGGCCGACGGGTACAGTTCGGGCGATGTCATCAGGGCCATTGGCGAAGTGGCCGGACAGACACTGCCCGAAGGCTACGGCTATGAGTTCGGAAGTTCGTCGCGTGAAGAGAGTTCATCGGACAACACGGTCTACATACTCATCGTATGCGTGGTCTTCATCTACCTGCTGCTATGCTCGCTCTATGAAAGTTTCTTCGTTCCGTTCGCCGTGATACTGTCGGTGCCGTTCGGCATCTTCGGCTGCTTCGCCGCGGCCAACATCTTCGGCGTCGAGAACAACATCTATCTGCAGACCGGTATGATCATGATCATCGGACTGCTGGCCAAGACGGCCATACTCATAACCGAATATGCGGCACAGCGCCGTCATGCCGGCATGAGCATCGAGGAAGCGGCCTTCGACGCCGCCAAGGTCAGGCTGCGCCCGATCATGATGACCGTGCTGACGCTGGTATTCGGCATGCTGCCGCTCCTCTACGCAAGCGGTGCAAGTGCCAACGGCAACCGCACGCTCGGCGCAGGTGTCGTCGGCGGAATGATAATAGGTACGGGAGCGCTGCTCTTCTTCGTACCGCCGATGTTCATTGCTATGCAGCGGCTGCAGGAAAAATTCGGATTCATCATTGTAAGAAAGAAAAAGCAATAACCATGGACAAGACAATAATGCACGGAGCCATCAGCCGTATGACCGTGACGGTTGCGGTGCTCATGACACTCTCTGGCTGCGGCATATACGGCACATTCAAGTCGCCGCAATACAAAATCCCGGAGAACGCCTGCGGCGACATTGCGGCCGACAGCGTTTCGATGGGGGATGTCGACTGGAGGGAGCTTTTCAACGACGACAAGCTCACGGCCCTGATAGACACGGCCCTGGTCAACAACACCGACCTGCGCACGGCATGGCTCAAGGTCGGGGAGGCACAGGCTTCGCTCAAGGCATCGAGACTCGCCTACCTGCCTTCGGCCGATTTCTCGCCGGCAGCATCTTTCAACGGCAGCTGGGACGTACAACTGCCGGTCAGCGCGAGTTGGGAGATAGACCTCTTCGGCTCGCTGCGCAATGCCAAACGCGGCAAACTTGCGGCGCTGCTTCAAAGCGAAGCCTATGCCCGGGCCGTACGCTCGCAGCTGATCTCCACCGTTGCCTCGACATACTATTCACTGCTGGCGCTCGACGCCCAACGCGAGGTCTACGTCGCAACCGAGCAAAGCTGGCGCGATAATGTAGAGGTCACACGCAAACTCATGGAGGCCGGACGTTACAACGCTGCCTCGCTGTCGCAGACCGAAGCCAACTACTGCTCCATACGCAACAACCTTATCGACATCGAGCAGCAGATACGCCAGACCGAGAACCAGTTGTGCTCGCTTATCGGCTGTACGCCGCAAGCCATCGAACGCGGCAGGCTCTCCGACTGGAGCGCCCCGTCGAGCCTGTCGGCAGGAGTGCCGGTATCGGGACTCTCCAACCGGCCCGACGTCAAACAGGCCGAATATGCCTTTGCCGAGGCATTCTATGCAACCAACAAGGCACGGTCGGCATTCTACCCGTCACTGACCATTTCGGGCAGTTTCGACATACGCACCACGCTGTACGAAGCTATCGGGTCGCTGCTGCAACCCCTCTTCAAGCGCGGGACACTGCAGGCCGATCTCAGAATCGCCAAGGCTCAGCAACAGCAGGCCGAGGAGACGTTCAGGCAGACGGTGATAGATGCCGGCATCGAGGTCAACGACGCTTTCATCGCAGTCGAGAGCGCCCGCTTGAAACAGGAGAACTACGCCCGGCAGGTCGGGCACCTTCAGGACGCCGTGCGAAGCACGCAGCTGCTGATGAAGAACGGCTCGACGACCTACCTTGAGGTATTGATGGCACAGCAGACACTTCTCGAAGCGCAAATCGGCGAGATCGCCAACCGTTTTTCCGAGATTTCGGGTATAATAACCCTGTACCACGCTCTCGGCGGCGGTGCCGAATAGGCGGTGCGCCGCATACCATGCAAGGTCCGGTCACGTGATTCTCCGTGGCCGGGCTTTTTTGTTGCATGGTTACACACATATGTGTGGAAAAATTCCACACTTGTGTGTAGGCTTTCCACACCACAGTGCTCAATCTGCCGGCAGATATACGCTGTAAAACAGCCTGTTGTATCCATTACCGCACAACGGCACGCCTGTTGAGTGTAATTTCCCTGTTAAAATTCATCAAACAGGCCCATAACATGAAAGAAAATGGCAAAGAAACCTCAATTCTTCTCGGCAGAAAAATATCAGGCATAATCGCTATATCGATGATACTCCTGACATGTACCGTTTTACGGATACAGGCCAAGGATATGCCTGCACGTCCCGCAAGGGAGATCTCGGATACGGTAAGCCGCCCCGTCTCCGGCATAGTCGAAGATGAGAACGGCTCGCCGGTCATCGGAGCCCACGTCATCGTAAAAGGCGCACCGGTCGAAAGCGGCACATCGACCGATCTCGAAGGCAAGTTCACCATCACCGTACCGCCGAAGGGTGTCCTCGAGATCAGTTTCATAGGTTATCATACGCTCGAGCTGCCCGTACGCAGCAACCAGCAGAACATCGTCGCCGTCATGGAGGAGGAGACCGAACAGCTGGACAACGTGGTGGTCGTCGGTTACGGCACGCAAAAGAAATCCGACCTCACAGGCTCGATCACATCGGTCAAGGGCGACGACATCGAGGACATACCGGCCCGCTCGATAGCCGAGGCCCTGCAGGGCAAGGTAGCCGGAGTGACCGTCTCCAAAAACGACGGACGTCCCGGCAGTTCGTCGGACATTGTAATACGCGGCGTCGGCTCGATCAACGGACTCAACCCTCTGTTCGTCATCGACGGTGTCGCCCGTGACAACAACAGCAACTATAACCTCAAGGACATCGAGTCGATCGAAATAATCAAGGACGCCAGCGCCGCCGCCATCTACGGCTCGCGTGCAGCCGGCGGCGTTGTGCTGATCACGACCAAAAAGGGCAGCTACGACAGCAAGGCACGGTTCGAATTCACGAGCCACATCGGAATGCGCGAGATGGTCGGCCGCTACGACCTGCTCAACACGACCGACTATATCCGCGTAAGACAGGCCCTGGGCGAAAACTACGACATCTGGAAAGATCCGTCGTCGCTTCCCAACACTGACTGGGTAAGCGAACTCTTCCGCGTTGGTATCGAGCAGAGCTACAACCTGTCGGTAACGGGCGGAAGCAAGAAACTCCGCTACTATCTCTCGGGCGGTTATGAACGCGAGAACGGTATACAGATCGACAACTACTGGGAGCGCATCTCGGCGCGCCTCAACGTCGATTACAAGGTATGCAACTCGGTTACGATCGGAACGCGCATGTATCTGGCCCGCATAAAGGGCAGCCCATACACCGTATCATACCCGTGGAGGTCGCTCCCCTACATGAGCGTCTACAACGAAGACGGAACATATGCGTCGGTACCCTCCGGAGTGGAGTTCTCGGGCGCCAATCCCGTGGCCGAAATCTACAAGAACCACCAGATACAGTCGGACCTGCTCACCGAGGCCGATCTCTACGTCGACTGGAATATCGTCAAGGGTCTGACCCTCAACGTCACCGGTTCGGCACAGCTCGGCGGCGGCTACTATGACTATTATGCCGAGCCCAACGACCTGGGACGCTCCCCGACGCTCGACAGCTACACCAAGTCGCTCAACTACGACGAGTCATACACGCTGACGGCAACACTGACCTACGCCCGCGTATTTGCCGAAAAACACGACTTCAAGGCGATGGTCGGATACGAGGTCAAGCGTGCCATGTTCGCCGATCTGAGCGCCACGGCAACCGATTTCCCGGTAGACAATCCCAACTCGTTCAACCTCTCGACCAACGTCAACAAGCTGGCGTCCGGCGCCCTGAGCGAGGACCGCTTCCTGTCGCAGTTCGCCCGCATCAACTACTCGTATGACGGACGCTACCTGCTCACGATGAACGTACGACGTGACGGATCGCCCAAGTTCGGACCGAAGAACCGCTGGGGTATCTTCCCGTCGGTATCGGTCGGCTGGAACATCACCAATGAGCCCTTCTTCAAGAGACTCGACCAGAACTGGATATCGATGATCAAGCCCCGTTTCAGCTGGGGTATCCTCGGAAACGACCAGGCACTCAACAACTTCGCATACCAGATGGCGTTCCAGAATGTCACCAGCCACTCGTTCGACGGTCAGACGGTCGTCGGCGGATACAACAATATCAAGGTCGTCAACGAAAACATCAAGTGGGAGTCCATCTACACGACCGATGTCGGACTCGACCTCGAATTCTTCAACCACAGGCTGCTCATGTCGTTCGACTACTATGAACGAATCACCCGCAACATGATCTATGCCATATCGGTCCCCAACTCGTCGGGTATCACCCAGATGCCGTCGCTCTCGACGATGAGCACCATGCCGGTGAACATCGGCCGCATCGACAACAAGGGTTGGGAGCTGTCGGTAACATACCGCAACCGCGTCGGCTACTTCGACTATTCGATCAGCGCCAACGTCTCGCAGAACCGCAACAAGGTTGTCGACCTGGGTCTGCCAACCGCCTATATCTATGGCGGTGCTGCGTGGCCAAACCAGGGCCTGAGCCCCTGCAAAACGGTCAACGGCTACCCGATAAGCATGCTGTACGGCCTTAAGACCGACGGAATCATCACCTCGCAGGCCGAAATCGACGCCCTCAACAAAAAGGCACAGGAGAACGGCTACGACTACTACCACCAGCGCCTTACGGGTGTAGGCGACCTCAAGTACGTCGACCTCAACGGCGACGGCACGATCAACGACGAGGACTGCACGTTCATCGGAAATCCGTGGCCGAAGGTACAGTACGGTTTCAACATCGCACTCGGCTACCGCGGCATAGACCTTACGCTCGACTTCGCAGGAGTTGCCGGCAACGACGTGATGAACCTTGCCAAGTCGTTCACCCAGGCAGTGCAGCAGGACTACCAGACCACGGCCGAAGTCTTCAGAGCCTCATACTTCATGGGCAACGGCCTGACCGACCGGCCGCGCATCATGGCCATCGACACGGCCAACGGCAATGTTCCTGTCAACGACCCGAACCTCAACTACAAGAGATACTCCGACTACTTCATCGAGGACGGATCGTATCTGAAACTCAAGACCGTGACGTTGGGATACACATTCCCGCGCAAGTTGACCAGAAAGATAGGCATACGCAAATTGCGTGTCTACGTATCGGGCAGCAACCTGCTTACGTTCACCAAGTTCACGGGTCTCGACCCGGAATTTGCAGCCTCGTCGAAAACGGCTGCCGGAGTCTACTACTTCTCCACATACCCGCAGACGAAACTGGTTTCGTTCGGTCTTGACATCAACTTTTAACGGCACAGAATCATGAAGAAGATAATCAGATATTTCAAAGTTTCGATATTGTCGGCATTCTGCCTGACACAGAGCGTCGCCTGTACGGATTTTCTCGATCTGTACGACCCCGACGCACTGTCACCCGAGAATTTTCCCACGAAGATAGAACACATCGACCTGCTGGTCAACTCGGTATACGGGGCACAGCACCACTGGTATTTCCTCGGCAACTACTGGGCAGGATACGTAATGTACTGCCTCGACCACACCATCGACCTGCAATGGCACCAGGATCAGGGTTGGGTCGACATTCTTGCAGGCGAGGTCAAGGCCGGCAATACCAAGGTGACCGACCCGTGGACAGGTCTGAGCATGGGCGTCTACTACGCAAACACCGCACTTGAGGAGATAGCCAAATACCGCGAGAGCGCACCTTCGTCCGAGAAGGAACAGCTCGACAACTTCGAGGGCGAATGCCTCTTCTTCCGGGCATACTACTGGTGGCACATGCTGTCGCTCTATGGCGAGCCCGACATGGACGGAGTCGGCATTCCGCTCCAGCGCAGCGTTCCCAAGACTCTCGAGGACAACTATATCGGACGCGAGAAGACGGGCGACTGTTACCAGGCCATCATCGACGACCTGAAAGATGCAGTCGAGCTGCTCACCCAGACCGACAACCACCGCGTCAACATCTGGTCTGCAAAGGCGTTCCTGGCCAAGGCATGCTTCTTCGCCGGACAGGAGGACAACACAAAGGGCTACCTCGAGGACGCGAAGAAATATCTCGAGGACTGCATATTCAACAGCGGCAAGAAGCTCGAGACATTCGACCGCTACAGCATGATGTTCAACGGGTACGACGAGTACGAATTCAACAGCGAGTCGTTCTATGAGACCAGCAACAAGGCCGACCCGACAAACGGCAACGCCTACGGAGCCGTAAATGCAGGCTCGACACTCTCGCTCTACTACCCTCCGTTCTGCATCGCGCCCGACAGCACCCGTACGGCGATGTCCTACGGCAACCAGTACATGCATGACCGCAACCTCGCCCGCTTCGGCTACCACGATCCGGCCCCGCTCTCCGACGGCGTTCTCTGCTCGCGGCAGCGTACCGACGGCTCGACCGAATACTACCTCTCCGAGGAGTACATGGCCCAGCAGCAGGCGCACCGCGACAACATGTTCAATGAAAAGGACGGCCCCGACCCGCGTCTGTTCGTATGCGCATTGCAGCCCTTTGTCGACGAGGTACAGATGACCATCGACGGTGTGAACGCATACCGCAAGGTAGCCCAGGTCGAGTTCGGCAAATGGTGGGAGATGAGCGCCGAGACAGGCAATGACCCCCAGACGTTCTACGGCTGGCCGGTACGCAAATACAACTACCTCGACGGTCACCTGGCCGAGTCCACGCGCAACGTCGCCGGATACAACATCTATTTCATACGTCTGCCGGACATCTATCTCATGTATGCCGAACTGCTGAAGGACTCCGATCCCACGACAGCACTCGAATATGTCAACAAGGTACACCGCCGCGCCTACAACCGCGATCCGGACTCGCCGTCGGATATCGACTACGCAAGCCTTACGGACCGCACGAAGGCCGATGCCGACGACCATCTTGCCAACAACCCGCTGCTGTATGAGCGCTGGGCCGAAATGTTCGGCGAGATGCGCTGGTGGGAAGACGTGCGCCGTCTGCGCCTCGGCAAGCAGGAAGCCGAATACTACAAGACCGTATCGGGCCCCGGAGCCGCAAAGACCAACATCGTATGGAAGGAGACCAACTATGCCATGCCCATACCGACTTCGGAGTTCGAGTCGAACCCCAATCCCGACATGGTACAGACACCAGGATATTGACAACTGCTGATTTCTGAATTTTTCGAGGCCGGAGCGCAACCCTTACAAGGTGTTGCGCTCCGGATTTTATGTATGGAACAATCCCGAACGGCACGTTGCCGGACGCAATGATGGAGACGGCGATTTCCTTTTCTCGACCAAAGAGATTATCTTTGTGTCAGCAAATAATGCCCGCATGGAGAAACAGTCGTCGCACGTCAAAGCCAAAATAGCCGCCGGATATGTCCTGCTGGTTGCCGTCTGCATAGCGGCAATAGCCTACATATTTTCCGAGGTGCTCAACATCACCCGCTCCAACGACGACCGACGCATGCTGCACTACCGACGCAGCATCGTCAACCAGACGCTTTACCACCTCTATCAGGCCGAGGGCTACGGTCAGATGATGATCGCCGGATACAAATCCTACGAGGCCCGCTACACGAGCGAAATGGGCGTGGTGCACAGCCTCATAGATTCGCTGCGGCGCATAACCGAGCAGCGCGACTCGATGCAGACCATGCGTCTGGACAGCATATCCACGCTCGTGTGGATCAAGCAGCGCAGCACGATGAGGCTCAAGAACACACTGCGCGAAGGGCATACGGCAGGTCTGCTGTCGAAAAACATCGAACAGCTCATCACCCGCGACAGCATGTTGCTGGACAGCCTTATACGTCCCCAGAAGGTCTACAGGCAGGACAGCGTGATCGTCCCGCGCGAGAAACGCAGTTTCCTGCGCCGCGTAGCCGACATCTTCAACCCTCCGAAAGAGGAGACCGAGATAAGGGTCTCGACCAGCATCTCCGTAGACTCGCTCTCGGTGATGATGGCCGACACGATAATCCGCGTGCTGCGTACACTCGAAAACCGCGTCACCGATGAACGGTTGTCGATATACGAGACCGCATGGAACGAAGGTCTTAAGCTCCAGCAGAACAACCAGCTTGTAAACAGACAGATATACAGGCTCATAACACGCTTCGAGGAGGACGAGACGGCATATGCGCTCGCCCGCTACGAGGAGCGTGCTATCCTGCGCAGACGCTCGTCAACGATACTCGGCGTCATAGCCGGTACGGCCATAGTGCTGATGCTCATGTTCGTCTCGATATTGTGGCGGGACATCGGCCGCAGCAACCGTTACAAGCGTCGTCTCGAGGAGGCCAACCGCAAGAATGAGACGCTTATTGCTGCGCGCGAGAAGATGATGCTCACCATAACGCACGACTTCAAGGCACCGTTGGGGTCGATAATAGGCTACATCGACCTGCTTTCGCGCCTCACCACCAAGAAGCGCGAGGAGATATACCTCAACAACATGCGCGAATCGTCAGCACACCTGCTGGCACTGGTGAACGACCTGCTCGTCTACTACAAGCTCGACAACCACAAGGCCGAAGTCAACGCCGTGACCTTCTGCCCGGCCAGACTCTTCGACACCGTGTGCCGCGAATTCAGGCTCACGGCCGAGGCAAAAGGACTTACGATAACCGCCGAGACGACCGAGGCCGCCTCAAAACTCTATACCGGAGACCCGTTCCGCATAAGGCAGATAGCCGACAATCTGGTCTCCAATGCCGTGAAATTCACCGACAAGGGAGGCATAACGCTCAAGGCTGACGTTGCCGACGGCACGCTCGTCTTCAGCGTCAGGGATACCGGCCGCGGAATGACCGATGAGGAGAAACGGCGAGTTTTCGGCGAGTTCGTACGTCTCGGATCGGCGCGCGGGGCCGAAGGATTCGGACTCGGGCTGTCGATTGTCGACCGTATCGTCGAACTGCTCGGCGGCAGCATCTCGGTCGAGAGCCGCAAGGGCGAAGGCAGCGAGTTCCGTGTCTCCATACCCGTAAAGGAGGCCGGAGAAGACGACGAAAGCGCCGCCGGAACCGCCGACGAAACCCCGGAACTGAAACTCAAGTGCCTGATTGTCGACGACGACACCATACAGCTCGAACTTACACGAGCCATGTGCGAGCGTTTCGGCCTGGAGGCGGAGTGCTGCCAGTACCCGGAATATGCGGTGCGCCTTGCCGCTGAAGGGAACTTCGACCTGCTCATGACAGATATACAGATGCCCGAAATGGACGGTTTCCGGCTTCTCGAACTTGTCAGGGAGCAGGAGAACGGCCGCAATATCACGGCGATTGCCCTATCGGCACGCTCGGACGACCGGGAGGAGTACCTTAAACGCGGATTTGCAGCCGTACTGCGCAAACCGTTCACCTCGTCGGAACTCGCAGAAGTGTTGCGCAGCGTGAAGATCGCCGCAGCCACACCGGACAAAACCGAGACACCGGCCAGCGGACTTTCGGCCCTGACATCGTTCGCCACGGACGATCCCGAAGCTGCCGAAGCCATACTGCGCTCGTTCGTGGAACAGAACCGCCTTCATGTGTCGAAACTGTCGAAAGCTGCGGCCGACGGCGACATCGACACGATTGCCGCACTGGCCCACAAGATGCTGCCGATCTTCACCATGATAGGCTGCAACGAGATGGAAGAGACGCTGAAACGGCTCGAACGCCGTGAAACGGCCGACCCCGAAATATTGAGACGGGAAGTGTCCGATTTGGTCGAAAAGGTCGAAAGCATAATCGCAAATGCCGAAAAAGAGATATCTTTGTCGGGAAAGGAGAGTAAAGATGCACCGGATTCTGATCGTTGACGACGACATAACATTTGCGCTCATGCTCAAGACATGGCTTGCAAAGCACGGTTTCGAGGTCGAGACCGCCAGCAGCGTCGCTGCCGGCCGCAAGTTGATCGAGGAGAAGCGTTTCTCGCTGCTGCTCACCGACATGCGCATGCCCGACCAGGACGGCATATACCTGCTGCAGTGGCTCGGGGAACGCAACGAACCGATACCGGCCATCGTGATGACAAGCTATGCCGATATCAGCAATGCCGTCATCAGCATGAAACTGGGAGCCAGCGACTACATCGCCAAACCGGTAAATACCGACGAACTGCTCAAGAAGATCAACGAGACGATCGAACTCACGCAAAAGACGAGATCCCGGAAGGAATCGGATACAAAGGCAGAGAGGACCAATGCTGAACGTTCGGCGGCAGAGGCCTACATCGAGGGACACTGCGACGCCGCAAGCCGGCTCTATGAACATGTCAGGCTCGTTGCGCCGACCAACATGTCGGTTCTCATAAGCGGTGAGAGCGGCACGGGCAAGGAACATATCGCACGGCTCATACACGACCGCAGCCGCCGCAGCGGCAAGCCGTTCGTAGCCATGGACTGCGGGACAATACCCCGCGAGCTGGCTGCATCTGAATTTTTCGGGCACGTGAAGGGTTCGTTCACGGGGGCGGTATCCGACAAGGTGGGCGCATTCGAAGCCGCCGACGGCGGGACCCTGTTCCTCGACGAGGTCGGCAACCTCAACTACGAGACCCAGGTACAGTTGCTGCGCGCCCTGCAGGAGCGGCGCATACGCCGCGTCGGCGGCAGCCGCGAAATCCCGATAGACATACGTCTGGTAGTCGCCACAAACGAGAATCTCGAATCGGCCATCGGACGCGGGGCGTTCCGTGCCGACCTCTACCACCGCATCAACGAATTTTCACTGCGTGTGCCGCCGTTGCGCGACCAGCACGAGGACATAATGCTCTATGCCGACTTTTTCCTTGACCAGGCCAACCGCGAACTCGGCAAACAGGTGACTGGCTTCGACCGCACGGTGGCTGCCGCACTGACGGCCTACGACTGGCCGGGCAACCTGCGCCAGCTGAAGAATACGGTCATGTGCGCCACGCTGCTGGCCACCGACGAGTACATAACGCTGCATGAACTGCCCGCCGAGATCAGGGACAATGGCAACGGTGCAGGCAATACCCTGCTCCGCAACCCCGACGAGGAGGAGACACGCATACGCCGGGCTCTTGCCGCCGCCAACGGCAACAAGTCGATGGCCGCCAAGATGCTGGGCATAGACCGCAAGACCCTCTACAACAAGCTGCACGCATACGGCATAGAATAAAAACAGCCGCCATTTTTCGAAAGATGGCGGTTGCATCATATTGCGCAACTCCTGTTATTCGGACAGCCAGTCGGCCAGATAGTTCAGTTCGCAGAGATTGCCCTCGTTGTGGCTCGAACGTATCGAAACCATCTTCTCACATATTTCGAGATCTTTCATCGCACCGAGCATGGTCAGCATATGCTTGCCGGCCGACGGAGCCCATGAACCGTTCTCTATAACAGCTACACGGCGATTGCGGAAACTCTTGTCGCGGAGATGCAGGAGGAAATGCTCCATAGGGGGGAATACCCCGGCATCATAGGACGACGACGCCACGACAAGCGCCGAATAGCGGAAGGCATTGCCCACAGCCTCGGCCATATCCTCGCGGGCGAGATCACATACGCGGACTGCCACACCGCGGCACTCCAACATCGACGCCAGTTCACGCGCCGCACGCATCGTATTGCCGTATATCGACGAAACGGCGATGAACACACCCTTCTCTTCGGGTTCGTAACGGCTCCACGCGTCGTATTTCCCGACATAATACCCGAGATTCTCCTTGAGGACGGGGCCATGCAACGGCAGTATCATGTCGACATCGAGCGCCGCAACCTTCTTGAGCAGGGACTGCACCTGCGCTCCGTACTTGCCTACGATATTGAAATAGTAACGACGCGCTTCATCGGTCCAATCCTCGTCGGTATCGAGTGCACCGAATTTTCCGAATGCATCGGCACTGAAAAGGACACGTTCGCTCTGCTCGTATGCCACCATCACCTCGGGCCAGTGCACCATCGGGGCCATCAGGAACTGCAGCGTATGTTTTCCGAGTGACAGTGTCGAGCCCTCCTTCACGGTTTCGGCACGATCCGAAAGGTCGATACCGAAGAACTGCGAGATCATGGTAAAGGTCTTGAGATTGCCGACAATCTTCATCTCGGGATAGCGTTCCGCCATGGCGGCGATGCCGGCAGCATGGTCCGGCTCCATGTGCGAAACCACCAGATAGTCGGGCGTACGGCTGTCAAGAGCAGCTTCAAGACGCGGGAACCACTCGTCGAGCATGCGTCCGTCCACCGTATCCATTACGGCAACTTTCTCGTCGAGAATGACATAAGAATTATACGACACCCCGTTCGGCACGACATACTGGCTCTCGAACAGGTCGATTTTCCGGTCGTCCACACCGGCGTAGACGATCGAATCGGTTATAAAGTTTTTCCCCATAGCTGTCGATTTTAATCAAAAAACTGCGCAAATATAGTGAAACTCGCCCGATTTCGGATGGATTTAAGAAGAATAATGTAAACTATTGGGTTTTCAGGGATTTATGTAGCATTATTCTACATTCGTAAAAGTGTGCTTTGAAGCCGTTTTTTGAATAGTTAAGCAGAAAAATTGCTACCTATCCGTTGCCCATTCCTGTTGCATGGAATTGTTTGAAAATCCTTCCTGTTCCGACCGTAAAGAACGCAGTTTCATCATTTTGGCTTAACGAAGGTACTTATTTTTTTTGAAATATGAAAAATATAGGTTCTGTAAGTCAATGATGATAGCTTTGTCGATGTCTGACGATATTTAACATGCCGATGATCAACTCTGTCTCCATTAATTTTGCAAACAATGGAACAGGTTATGAATCAGAAAGATGTGAAGGTTTCGTTCTACCTTAAAAAGAGTGAGGCGGATGCCAGTGGGAACTGCCCAGTGATGGCACGGCTCATTGTCGGCAAACACTCTGAAACGGCTTTCAGTGTAAAGCTGCGTGTGCCACAATCATTATGGTCATCCGGACGGGCGTGTGGAAAGAGTGTTGCGGCCAGGGAAATCAACAGCAAGCTTGATGAAATCCGAGCGACAGCTCTCGGCATTTATGCGGAAATGTCCGCAGTCCGTGAAGATGTGACTGCGGAGGAAGTGAAGCACCAGCTTTTGGGCATGGCTTCAGGTCAGGAAACCTTGTTGAGCTATTACAGATACTTCATGAGGAATTTTGAGAAGCGTGTAGGTGTTAACCGAACAGAAAAAACTTTATATGCTTATCGTAATTCCTACAATCATGTTGCCGTCTTTTTACAAATGCAATATAAGGTAACAGACCTTCCGTTTACCGCTCTGGACCGTTCATTTATCGAGAAATATGTGTTGTATTTACGTACAGAATGCAATCTCTCACAGTCTACTATTGTCAATCATTCCGTCCGGTTGAAGACGGTAGTCGGCGAAGCAATCGCCGACGGTATAATTACGGCAAATCCGTTCATCGGTTATGAGCTGGCCCGTCCAAAGCCAAGACAGAAATATCTCACGTCCGAAGAATTGCATCGTATTATGGTTACGCCTTTGCATAACCGGACTCTTTATCATGTGCGTGATCTGTTCCTCTTTTCATGTTTCACGGGGATTTCATACATAGACATGTGTCTTCTGTCAAATGAACACTTGTCTCTTGCAGAAGACGGTGTATGGTGGATTAAGAGCGCACGTAAAAAAAGCGGAGTGGATTTTGAAATACCGCTGATGGAACTTCCGCTTCGTATCTTAGAGAAATATCGGGATATTGCCCCTGAAGGAAAACTGCTTCCGATGTATTCAAACTGTGTGCTGAATTATCACTTGAAGCATATTGCTGAAATTTGCGGTATAAAGCGTAAGCTGGTCTTTCATGCAGCCCGTCATACCTATGCGACGGAAATCACACTTTCTCATGGAGTTCCACTTGAGACAGTCAGCAAGATGCTGGGACACAGACAAATCAAGACAACCCAAATCTATGCCAAAGTTACTGATGACAAGATTGATACCGATACAAGAAACCTGAACGAGAAGATTGCAGAACGCTTTTCAGTGGTCATTTAATAACCCTATTAAAGAATGAAGATTATGAAAATGAATACGGACAATACGGAAATCAAGCGTCGCAGTACGTTTGCGATACTGTTTTATATAAACCGCACTAAAATCCGCAAGGATAAAACGTGTCAATTGCTGTGCAAGATAAGCATAGATGCTCAATGGGTACAGATAGGTACAAAGGTATCTGTCAACCCGGCCATATGGAACCCTGAAAAAGGAAGGGCTGACGGGCGTAGTGGGAATGCTCTTATCGTCAACAGAGCTATAGATGATCTGACTAAAGAAATCAAAGGGCATTATCAACGTATAAAGAGTAATCTGGGATTTATCACGGCCGAACAGGTGAAGAATGCCGTGATGGGTGTCGGCCAAAAGCCCCTTACACTTCTGGCTCTTTTCAGGGAGCATAATGAGGAGTTCAAAAAACGTGTTGGCATAGACAGGATAAAAGAGACGTATGACTCTTACCTACGCTCATACAAGCATCTTTCGGCTTTCGTCCAGCAGAAGCGTGGCGTTGAAGATGTCATGCTCCGGAATCTTGACCGTGTGTTTTATGATGATTTTGAACTTTTTCTGCGTACAGACCGCAATCTAAGTTCAAAAACCGTGCATGAACATCTTTACAGGTTGAAGAAGATGACCATGCGTGCCGTAAGCCAGGGTACAATCCGACGGGACCCGTACTGCCGTCTGCATCCGGAACTGCCCAAACGGAAAAGCCGCCACATGAAACTGGAGGATTTGAAGACATTGCTTGCAACTCCTGTGGAAAAACCGCAGTTGCAATTTGTCCGTGACATGTTTATCTTCTCCACCTTTACAGGACTGGCTTATGCGGATTTGAAAAGATTGACGGTAAATGACATTACGCAGTCAGGTGACGGCTCCTGGTGGATCCATATCCATCGCCAGAAGACCGGTACGCTTTCTTCTGTCCGTCTACTGGACATTCCGTTGAAGATAATAGAAAAATATCGTGGAGAACGTCAAGGTGATAAAGTTTTCAATTTGTACAAACGTGAGTATACCATTCTGCTCACGAGAGAATTGGGCAAAGTCTATGGCTTTGATCTGACATTCCATCAGGCAAGACATAATTTCGGGACGCATGTCACCCTTTCACTGGGAGTACCTCTTGAAACTGTCAGTAAGATGATGGGACATTGCCGGTTTGACACAACGCAGATTTATGCTCATGTAACCGATAAGAAAGTGGATGAAGATATGAGACGTCTGAGAAAATCCGGGGCGAACACGAATCTTGACCTTTATGAGGAAGAGACAAACGCCGGAAAACGCAGGCTGAAAAACGTATGGCAGTCTGCAAACAAAGGAGATGTCCTGTAAAGTGATACGGAAGTCCTAAGAACAGAACATTAGGGGCTCCTGTCGCTTATATACTTTAGTATTTTTCAATACTCAACATGTGCGGAAACGAAAAAGACCGTCTCGAAGTGAAGTGATTTGGAGACGGTCTCTTTCGTTTTATCATACCCATCGCTGTTCTTCCCTGCATCTTTTATAAGCGTCGTCAAGAACTTTCTGTATGTCCGATTCTTTATAAAGGGCTTTTCCCTGCACAAGATAGTAAGGTATCACACCGAGGGTCCGGTATTCCTGCAAGGTACGCCGGCTTACTTTCAACAGCTTTGAAAGTTCCTCGTCCGTGAGGAAATAATCACCGTGAAATGCGGGCCTTGGAGCCGTCCGTATTGCGTCTATCATGCGCTCCATGTTTTCCAGCCCTTTGAAAATAGTATCAATCCGCTGGTCTTTTCTGTTTATAAGATCGTAACTCATGGCTTTCTTTTTTGTGGGTGATAACTTGATTCCAACAGGCTTTGTACATCTTCCGGTTTGTAGAAGAACTTGTTCTTGATCCGGGTGAAAGGCAACAGTCCTTTCTCGCGATATACCTGAAGTGTTCTCTTGGATATTCGGAGAATCCCGCATACCTCCTGATTGTCCATCCATTTTTTCAGTCCCGCGTCTTTGGTCTGACTACATATACCAATGACTTTTTTCTCAATCAGGCTGAGGCGGACAACCAATTCGTCAAAGGTCTGTTTTTCCATACATATAATTTCCATACCGTCATTTTATTAGGGTTGAAGACCGAGTTCTTTTTTTATTCTCGCCGGCAGCACCTTCCCCTTCCTGTTCAGGAAGTCCTGGACTTCCGAAGCCTTGTAGTAGGTACGCCCGTCAATCATGTAGTATGTGACGAGCTTCTTCTGGCGGTAGCGTGCAAGGGTGCGTTTCGTAACGCCAAGGAGTTCGCACATATCCTGGTTGTCGAGCAGCTTGTCACCCTCAAGGGCGGCCGTCTGCCTGTTCATGCGGTTCAGTCTGTCATCTATCCTGTCAAACCGTTCCATTATCTGGTGGAGCATCATCTGGAATGTCTCCCTGTCTATCTGTATCATAATGAATTCTGTTTTTAGTGTAATAATTCCATTTTTTACACCGTGTTGCGCAACAGGTTTCATTATGATATAGGCCAAAACATGGACCAATGGAGCATATTGCCACATAAAAACATGGCAAGTCGCTGAATAATAGAGAAATAAAAAATCAGCCCCATAAAAACGAGACTGATGGAAGTATTGCAAATGCAAGAGCGTGCAATCTTTTATTGCAATGTTTTGCGATAAGTAAGGCGGCAGATCCCGTTTCTGAATGTTTTTGTCCTGACCAGTTCCCATTTGTCCGTGGAGATATGTTTTGATACGGGAACCGTTTCGGAACTGATTACCGGAAGAAGAAAAATGACCATCTCATCTATCAGGCGGTACAGGGACAGTCCCCGCAGCAGTTCTGCGCCGCTGTCGTCATAGATTTCAGCCAGATATATGTCAGAGGGTGCAGACTGTTCCTTGTCACAGATGAGGTCGACTAGCGGATAGCCCGGATACAACATGCGGGTGGACCGGCCCCGCCAGTAAGGGAAACCGTCATCGCTGTTTTGTATCCATTGCAGCAGGGAATCGTTCCGTGCGGGGACGAAACCGTTCAATGTCATTGCTATCAGAACCTGTAACTTTGCCATACCTTGATACTCCAAATGAAAAGCGTGAGGCTCACGCTATTTCGGATGGAGGCTCTGACAAAGCCCAATACAGAAATTTGCATGAGCTCACGCTATTAGGCATAGCATAAGCTGCACGCAAAAGCCTCTGTATTTTTGAATTTGTCAGATTCCCATCCGAGACGTCTTGCGACTTATGTATAATATCCGGCGAGGCTGTCAGCCCTGTCGGTATTTTCTTATGTTCCTGCTGGCAGTATGTATTCCATATTTTGCCAGACTTATGCAAATGTAGGCATTTTATTCCAGACTGGAAAACATCTCCGGTCTATATTGCCTTTATTTGTCGTTCAGTCCGTATTTCTTCATTTTTCTGTACAACGTAGAAGGATCAATGTGCAGCATCTCCGCCGTCCGTTTCCGGTTGCCCGTGCATATTTTCAAGGCCCTGATGATGGACTGTTTTTCCTGTGTCTCATTTTCCGGAAAAAGGAAGATTTTCTCTTTCTCATCCTCGATTCTTATGTTCAAACAAGCCGTTTCGATTATCGGCTGTTTGGACAGCAGGACGGCTCGTTTGATCTTGTTCTGCAATTCCCGTACATTTCCCGGCCAGCCGTATGAGAGCAGCTGTTGCTCTGCCTCACGGCTGAATCCGTCGGTCTGCCGTTTGAGTTCCCTGGAAAACTTTTCCCTGAAATGTTCGGCAAGCGGAAGTATGTCCTCCGGGCATTCATGCAGGGCCGGCAGGACGATTTCAAATTCCCCCAGACGGTGGTAGAGGTCTTCCCGGAAGCGTCTCTCCCTGATGGCCAGCTGAAGGTCCTCGTTGGTTGCCGCCACTATCCTTACGTCGGAGTGTTTCTCCCGGTTGCTGCCTATAGGGATATAGCTGCCTTCCTGCAAGGTACGCAGGAGCATGCTTTGTACCTCCATGGACAATGTTCCTACTTCGTCAAGGAACAGGGTCCCGCCACGGGCCGTTTCAAAGAAGCCTTCACGGTTTGTGTCCGCCCCCGTAAACGTCCCCTTCACATGCCCGAAAAAGAGCGAGGGCGCAAGCTCTTTGGGAATGACCCCGCAGTTTACTGCCAGGAACGGCTTTTCCCTGCGCTCGCTGGAATAATGGATACGTTGCGCTACGGATTCCTTGCCGGCACCGTTCGGACCAAGAATCAGTACGGAAATGTCAAATGGAGCGACCGTACGAGCTAGATTTTCCACTTCTTTCATCTGTCGGCTGTTCCTGGGAAGGATGCCCTTGTCCTTTCCGTATATGACTGAGCGAGGATGCAGGATGTTCTTTATCAGACTTTGCAGTTCATCCATCTGAACAGGCTTGGCCAGATAGTCTTTTGCCCCCATCTTGATGGCACGGACGGCATCCGACACGGAGGCATATCCGGTCATGATGATGAAGGGAACGTCTATCCGTTCTCTCTGCATCCATTCGAGCAGCGATATGCCGTCCCCCTGCGGAAGACGGACATCGGAAAGGACAAGATCGAAAGGCTCCTTTTTCAGAAGCCGCCTTGCACCGGGTTCGTCTATCGTCGTCACTGCTTCATAGCCGGATTTCTCAAACCATTTCTTTTGTTGTCCGGCCAGCAGGATATTGTCTTCAACTATGAGTATTCTGTGTTTCATCCGTATAGTTCTTTAAGTCAAGTTTTCTGATTTCCGAAAGCAGGTTCTTCGCATCGCCTACCAGCCGGTCTATTCTTCCGATGACCGTCTCTGTATATGTACTGATGGTCAGATCATCGGAAGTATCGTCATGTAGGATTCTGCTGTATGTTTCCAGTTCACAGGCCACTCCCAGCTGTTCCCAGGTGGGATACATGCGGTGCAGGGTGTTTTTCATCCGCTCCGTGTCCGTTTTCATGCTTTCAAGGGCTTTTTTCAGTTCCGTCCTGTTGTCGATCGATTCCTCAATGAAAGCATTGAGCATCCATTCCATATCCCCCGTCTCTGCGGCTAAGGCATTGAAATCCGCCTTCTGTTCCTGCCGCTGGCCCGACCTTTCCATTATGGAGGAAAGGAAAGCCTGCAGCTCGTTCATGGAGAACGGTTTCTGTATGCAGCCGGAAAAGCCGGCTTCAGTATAGCGGCTTTCGTCCACGTCGTTGCGGGCAGTCATGGCGGCAACCGGAATGGTGCGTGAATTTCCGATATTGGAATGACGCAGGAGATATAGCAAGTCAAAACCGCTGGTCCCGTGCATCTGGATGTCTGTCAGCAGTAAGTCGTAGGGTTCTTTCCGCAGTTCGCCCACCACGTCCTTCGCCCCGATGCAGGTACGGCATGATACACCGTTGCGCTCCAGCATCTCCATGACGATGCGCAGTTGTATCGGATCGTCGTCCACAAGGATGATACGCTTTGGAAGGCTGAGCCTTTTCACGGTCGGCATGACGTGGTTCTTTACCGGTTCAGTGGAAATGGCGAGGGGGATTTCCGTGTGGAACAGACTGCCTTCCCCGACATGGCTCGATACGGAAATACTGCCGCCGAGCAGGTTCACAAGTCCCTTGGTTATCGGAAGGCCGAGCCCGAAGCCTTCCGGCGAAATGTCTGGCGCCGCCCGTTCAAACGGTCTGAATATGCGTTCTATCGTTTCCTTGTCCATGCCGATGCCCGAGTCCTCCACCTCCATGGTCATTACCACGTCCTTGTGGCTTACCCGGAAACAGACTGTTCCGTTGCGGGTGAACTTGATAGCGTTAGTCAGCAGGTTGTCCGCCACCTGACGGATACGGTCCGCATCTCCGTATACCACTATGTCGGTGCCTTCTGCTTCCGTTTTGAAGACCAGCCCCTTGTCATTGGCCGCACAGGTGTATTCCTCGTTAATGTCGTCGACGAAGGCTTTCAGGTTGAAAGGTATCCTGTTCAGTGATTCCTTCGCTTCGTCCAGTCTGGAGAGGTCAAGCAGGCTGTTGGCAAGCCTTGTGATATGGCGTGAGGACTTGATGATGTTGTCAAGGTAAGTGTTGCGGCGTTTTCTTTCCCTGGTGTCAATGGCCAGTTCCGCACTGCCGCAGATGGCGTTCAATGGTCCCCTTATGTCATGGGAAAGCGTTACGATGATACGCTTTCTCATTTCGGACAGTTCCCGGTTCTGTTTGAGCGTATCCACCAGTCTGCTGCGGTCATGTTCCTTGCGCCGTATGTCCCTCTGTATGACAAGATGGGATATGATCAGCAGGACAATGGCAACGATGATGGTGGCCGCAAACAGCTTGAATGAAAGTGCCTTTGCCTCCGCAATCCTTGTTTCCCGGTTTTGGAAAGCGGCCTGGACCTGTTCGTCAAGGGCGGTGATGAAGGAGTTCAGTCTTTTGTTCAGTTTCAGGTTTTGCAAACGCAGGCTGTCAATATAGAGTCCGATATGTCTGTCATGCTCTTCCTGCATGGTTATCAACTGGCGGTTGAGCTGCCGCAGTTCTGTCGTGGAAGCCGGCACCTGTACGGTTTCCTTCTTGCCAAAGAAACCTGCTATGCCGTTTTTCCGGCGGGTGACCGTGCGTGTACGGGTACTCTTGTCGATGACCTCGGGGAGATGGTTGTAGAGCAGGCTGTCTGATGTCCTCTGCTCCTGAAAAACCGTTGTAAGATGATACAGGCGGCTTTCCTTCTCTTCCAACAGTCGTCGCAATGTGTCTATCTGTTCGTGGCTTACCAGATCCAGGCCGTTGTCTTTCATCCGTTCCAGCAGGCTGTCTATGTGCAGGCGCCTGTTCTGGTATGCTGAGAAGTCCTCGCTGTCCCATCCGATGGCGGATTCCCCCAGCAATGCGATTCCGACAATGTGGCGGCGTATGGCGTTGACTTCATTCCGGATCTCACGTATTTCTGCGGTTCCGTTTGCTATGTCATGCATTTTTTTGCGCTCATGAAGCAGTATGGCAATCATGCTTCCGATGACTGCCAGCAATATCAGATAACCAGCTATGATTTTTGTCTGCAATGAAATTCCACTTAGCTTCCTCATACGCCTTATGATAAAAAAATCCCGAAAGGTTGTGGGGCGCAGTCTTCCGGGACGTGAGTAATTTGGATGTCACCCCGATGCGCTATCCAGTCGTACACAGAATGCACTCCGGCCTTTTATAACCTTGGCGGGCGACGGTTTGCCCGCATGATTCTCCCTTCTGCCGGCAGCTGTCGGCAGAAAATTCTCTGGTTCGGGTATCCAATATCTTGTCCATATTCTTTTTTTTACAGTCAGTCCATATTTCTGTTTCTCCGTATTTTCCGATGCAGGAAAAAATAAGGCCCCCTGTTATAGTCCCGTGTGGAAATGTGGATGGCCCTGTTTTCGTTTGCCTGAATTATGGAAGTTCCGGCAAGACAATACGTTGTCCTATTGTATAATATTCCAAAATACAAATATATACATTTGTTCCTAACTGCAATGAAGTTAATATATGTTTGTCTTGATTTCAAACAAGTTTTAACATGTTATAGGTCATAAAGCCGCGTTCAGACAGGTATCGGATTCATTTTCAAGGTAGAAAGGTTCAGGTACAGCCCGTAATGCTCGATCATGCCGTTGCGGAACATTTTCCACAGGATGTTGCAGCCGAGCTGTGCCAATGTGGAGTTGATGAACAGGTCCTGCTTTTCCAGGGCCTCTGCCAGTGAGCAGCTCGGTCCCGAGTCTTTCTCCTTTACTTTCGCGTATTTCACGTAGCGGGTAATCACTTTCAGTGACTCCACCGTTTCGTACAGCTTGGATTCCGGCTGCCTGATTTTTTTCGGTACGGTTCCGAGGACGACCTGTCCCGTGTCCTGTGTATTCCCAAAGTCCATCCAGTACAGGGGCGTCTCGTGGCTTCTGTATTCCGATACCGGCACGGCTTTCAGTATGTTCCACAGGTCGATACGTGACTTTATGTTGTCCGTGCAGGTGATCGTTATGTTGGCCAGATTATCCCGTCTAGCGTCCTTCAGGGCTGCCGGATAGATGTCCGGTACCGCCTTCCAGTCGTTGCCGAAGAAGTTGTTCATGCGTGTGACAAGACACTGTGCCTTGTTCAGGCCGATGTCCGAGGGGCTGAAGAGCTGTCGCCCGATGTTGGCCTCCGTCACGATGTCGGAATCATACACGGTTATAAACAGCCCGGGGTGTCCGAGTCCCCTCAGTGCCGTGTCAAGTCTGGCCAGGCAGGTAAGTACCTGCGAGCCTGTTCCTCCCGCTCCGATAAGGTTTACCGTTACCGGATGCTGCGGGTTTATGAGATAGTTGTCGATGTAATGTACTCTTTTCATTTCAGTATGTCTTTAAGTTTCATGTTGTTCAGTTGCTTCAGTTCGTCGAGGTTGAAGTCCCTGTCCCGTGCCGCCTTTGTCACCAGCACGAGGTTTGACCTTGTCGGGTTCCCGTTCCCTCCCAGGTGGGTGAATTCCGTAAGCCAGAATTTCCTTTCCCAGTACTGCAGCAGCTTCTCATAGGTCAGGTCCTTCGGCAGCTCTATCCTGGCGTTTCCCAGACATACGCTGGAACCTGTCACGTTGAAGAAGGGCGCGGCGTACAGCACGGTATCCGGTCCGGGAACATTTTCCTTGTAGGCATAGATTCTCATTCCGTGTTCTCCGGCCTCATAGATCACTCCCGGCAGGTAATATTCCGCGTTTTCTATTTTGAGCGCGGGGCTGAAGAACATCATCCTCTTGTGCGGAGGGTTGTACCACACGTATCTCTCGCTGCCCTTGCGCGGGTCGCAATACAACAGGTTGTCGGGTATCTTTCCATATGGAGTGGTGCTGTGTCTTTCCGAATATCCCTTCACGAGCGTGTTCATGAATTCCAGGGTTACCGGTCTTCCTTCCGTCATGTTTCCCCGGTCGTCAATTTCACGGATTTCAAGGAAAAAGTTCCTGTCATTCTCCGAGGCATAGGCAATCAGTGCCGCCCTGGGGTTGAGCGGCGTCTTGATTTTTCTGGTCAGTTCGTTGCTGTCTATCATATGCTTTCAGATTGGTTTATACTGTGATGTTGATGAATTTTTCCGCCCATTTGAAGAAACGTTCCGGATAGTCGTCCATGCGGAACAGTTCCTCCGTTTCCGGAGACAAGTCACAGGTAGTGACCGGAATGATGTCGTATGTCTCCTGGCTGTAGGAGTTGTAATAGTCGGTGAGATATTCCGTTATCATGTCGGTGCAGTTATAGATGACCCGGATCTGCTTGCTGAGATACATGGGCAAAAAGTCCGGTTCTTCCTCGTAGAAGGGATCGTAGCCGTATTCCATGATGCCGTGTTCAGGTGTAAGGAACTCCAGCCCCTCCTTCATGACAGAGAGCAGTGACTGTTCGTACCCGTCCTTCGGCTTATATCGGTCGATTGCCTTCGGCAGATTCTTGTAATAGGATTTGCGTTCCACCCGGCGTAACAGGGCATGTATCCTGCCTTCCTCATAGGAGTGCAGGAGCCGCCGCCTCTTTTTCCGGTCAGATGCCGTTTCACCCGAATCATCCTCAGACATCAGTGTCAGGGCATAGTCCATGTCATCCTCGTCCAGTATGGTGTTTATCCCGTTCGCCTGCATCAGGTTGTGGATGAAGGTGACGGATATGCGTCTCAGTTCCGGTCCGAGCCTTTCCATGAACTTCGTCGGGAAGTAATACAACGTGAGTTCTCCCCATTCATGACATTTCCAGAGACGGAACAGGAGTCTTTCTTCGTCCTGCTCAATGTTGACATTCATGTCATTGCCTACAAGGTTACACATCTCTTCGTGCAGTCTGGCAATGCTTTCGCCGGGCGTTCGTCCCGGTGTATGTACCGCCTCCTTCTTCATGAGGAGTGCATATCTGAAAAAGGAATCACGCAGGTACTCATAGTTTTCCTGCGTGATAAGATTGTGCGGCTTCCCGTCAGTACCGTCCGTGAACAGTTCCGATGGGGATATCGGCAAGAACGTAGCGTTCAGAAAAGAATTACGGCACCGCTGGGTGCCGCAATCCGTTTCTTTCTTTCCGTGCCGTAATGCACCTTCCTTTCTGTTTCCGCAATGATAAGTCTCGCGAGCTGTTCCGCCTGATATCCGTCCAATGGTACACATGATTTCTTCTTTTTTCTGTTGTCCTTTGCCATATCCTTTATCCTTTTGTTCCGATAGTAGTCTTGAACTCATATTCTGTCATGTCCTCCCTGATGACCGGTCCGTGAACGGTAGCCGTCGTCAGTTCCGGGTACATGTTCGAATAGTAGCTCATGACCATGTCCGGCGAGATGTTCGGATCCGGGTCCTGAAGGGTTATATACTCCGTTCCTTTCTTGAATTTGAATGAGCGTGTCATTCCTTTGATTTCGAGTGCCATGTCTTAAACTGTCTGATAAGGTGAATACTTGGGTTCCAGCATGGACTGCGGGAAATCGATGTATTCCTCGTAGTCCTTCTCACTGTATGCGGGGTGTTCCTGATCGGAGAGGTACGGTTGCTGTTCGTCCTCCTGCATGAACCGTTCTTCCTGCCAGTCCTGAATTTCAGGCTGCGGCGGATATTGAGGTTGGGAAGACTGCTGTCCTCCTGTCCGCTGGACATATTGCGCGTGCGGCTGTATCTGCGGTCTTGCCTGCGGCTGTTGTTGCGACGGCCATATTCCTGGCTGTTGCGGATGCTGCGTGTATGCCTGTTGTGGTCTCTGCGGTGCGGGCTGAGCCTGTCCCGGCATCGGTTGTGACGGTCTCCGCGTGTATGTCTGCTGCGGTGCCGGCTGTTGCGGACGTTGCGGTTGCGGATTTCTCTGTTCCGTTGCCTGTGTGTATGCCGGCTGTTGCTGCTGTACAGAAGGTTCCGGCTGTGCTTCCTGTTCCATCAGGTCGAAGAGGCTTCCCCGGTTCATTTCCGTGTCGGCCGCCTTTATCTTCTCCTCGATTTCCTTCAGCTGGGCGGCATTCGCGTGTGCTTTCGCCTGTGTAAACACGCTGACGGCTTCCCGGTGGTTTCTGGCGGCAGTCAGTTCTTCCGCCTTCTTCATCAGTTTCTCGTACTTTTCCCGTTTCTCGCGCTCCTCCTTCGTTTCCTTGGATTTGGCATCCTTGGCGGCCTTGCTGCTTGCGGCGGCTTTGTCCGCCTGAGCCTCGAACTGTGCCATGTTGGAGATCAGCCCGCAGGCTTTCTGTATCGGTCTTGTGACTGCCTGCAGGAATCCGGTGTCAAGTTCCTGCGGCGTTCCCGTAACTGTCAGCGGCACGATGTGGTTCTGGGCCTCGTCCTTGAGTCCGTTCGATTTGGGCAATGTGGAAACGGTCAGTTGTCCGTTTGTCTTGCGGATGACGATCGTGAGGTCCACGCTTTCCGTCATCATCTGGTGGATTGCTGTAAAAAACATAGTTTCAGATATTAAATGATTAGACGATAAATTTCAATATTCGCTGAAAAATTCTGCCAGCAGCCTGTCCCTGTCAGGATGCCTGCATATTTCCAGAACGGGGTTCAGCAGCTTTGAGATGTGAACCGGACCGGTGGTCCCTCTCGGTGGCAGCTTGATTGCCGGTTGCGGGACGTGTACTTTCGGTCTTCTTGTCACGGGCATCCCTATCGGAGCTGGTGACTGTCTTGTGATGATCGCTTGTTGCATATTCTTTAATTTTTAACTGTGAATACCCGGGCTTTGGCAGCCCGTTGAACTACAAGGGCCCAACGGCAAATGCTTCCGGAAAGGCAGGGTTTTCGGGAAAAATACCGGAGCGCAGCGAGGATGATTTTTTCCGAAACCGCTTGCGGCCTGACCTTGCCGTCCGACAAGAAGCGTTTGCCAACTTTGCCCTGTAGTTCTCGGTTTGCCAATGTCTGTGTTTTTAGTCCTTTCCCTTTTCTTCCCGTGTCATTTCCGGTTGTGACGGATACAAAAAGAGCCGCCCGCTCCCGGACAGCTCCCTTATGCTGCAATGATAAATTCCGTGCATGTTCCATATCGTCAGATTTCAGAAGACCAGAAAACTCAGTATGCACAGAATGATGGCCAGTGCCACGAGAAAACAGGCTATACGGTAGAGGAACCTGAAGAGTCCCCTGAAACAGATGATGGCCACGGCGGTCCATACAGGCGATATACCGTGGGAATAGAGCCAGCTGAATATGATGGCTGCTGTTACGGCCAGCGCGAGTGTCCTTGCCCATCTGCTGTCCGCTATCTTTCTGATACGTTCTTTTGTTTTCATAATCTTCATGTGTTTGGCGGGAATGCCATTCCCGGTTTCAGGGGCTTTCTTGCAGTCCGCCTCCACAGGCAAGGTTTTCGGGAAAAATACCGGAGCCTCGGGCGAGGATGATTTTTCCCAGAAACCGTAAGGCCAGACCTTGCCGGTGGAAACGGGCGGGCTGCGACCTTTGCCCCGCGAATCGGGATGGCTTCATCATTTCCTTTTCCTGCCGTTCCCGTTTTTGGGGAACGAGAGTGTCAGGGTGAACCCGGCGTCAAAGGTGACCGAAGCGTCGAAAGCCACGCCCTTCTTTCCCTTGAATCCCTTGATGAGCCGTGTGGAGCCGGAGGAGAAGAGCTGTTCCAGATGCTGGTCCGTCAGTTCCTTGTTCAGGAATCTGCGGTACACGGTCAGTCCGCACCCTTTATTGTCGCAGCGGGCACTCTTCTCCCTGACGATGATGTGTCCGGTCTTGCATTTGGGACAGGTGAACGTGCGGGCGGCTACCGCCGGAAGGCTGAGGTTCAGGATTTCACGGGTAGCCTTGCGGGTGTAGTCCGTGATGGATGCCATGAACGTGTCCGGTCCGAGTGTGTGCCGCTCTATCTGGAGCAGGGTCTTCTCCCAGCTTCCTGTCAGGGAAACATCCGCCACGAGCATGTCCTTCACCGCATCGTAGATATGGAGTCCCTTTTCCGTGGGGACGATGCTCTTGCCGGAGCGGGCGATATAGTCACGCTTGAACAGTGTGGTGATGATGGCGGCTCTTGTGGCGGGCGTGCCGATACCCAGCTCCTTCACGGCCTCGCGTGCCTGTTCGTCGGCTATCTCCCTGCCGCAGGTCTCCATTGCTGCCAGCAGCGTGGCTTCGGTATAGAGCGGTCTGGGCACGGTCTTCTTCTGGGCCAGTCCGAATCCTGAAACAGGGACCGTGTCCCCTTCGGCAAATATGGCCGTACCCTCGTCGGTTTCCGGTTCGTCGTCCTGCCTGTCCTCTTTCCTGCGGAAGATGCCGCGCCATCCCGGACTGACGACAAGGGAGCTTTTCGAGCGGAAATCCATGTTGTCCAGACGGCACTCCATAAGAATCTGTTCCTTCTCGCAGCAGGGCGAGAACGCCTCCAGCATACGTCCGGCTATCAGCGTATAGACGGCCTCCTCCGCTTCGGAAAGCCCTTCGGGTGCGATGCCGGTCGTGATGAGGGCATGGTGGTCCGTCACTTTGCTGTCGTCCACGCTACGGGTGTTGAGACGCGCAAAGTCAAGGATTCCGGCACTTGTGGTGAATCCGGGCATGGCCAAGATTCTTTCCAGCAGACCGGGTACGCAGGCCATCACGTCGTGCGGGATATACCGGCTTCCCGTTCTCGGGTAGGAAATGAGCTTCTTCTCGTAGAGCGACTGGGCGATGTCCAGCGTCTTTGCCGCGGGCAGGTCGAGGTGCACGTTGCAATCCTTCTGAAGTGCCGTCAGGTCGTAGAGCAGCGGCGGCTGTTGCAGGGTTTTCCTGCGCTCCACCTTCGTGACCGTCGCCGAAGAATCGGGAGAGAGACTGCGGTAGGCGGCTTCCGCCTTCTGCCTGTCGTCAAAGGTCGCGGGATGGAAGAAGCGGCGGTGTGACGTGCCGCCATTGAGGGTGACATGTAGCTGCCAGTATGGTGTGGATACGAAACTGCGGTTCTCCCTGTAGCGGCTGCATATCATGGCGAGCGTCGGAGTCTGCACCCGTCCGATCGAGTTGTTGGACGAGCCGGAGACGATGGCCAGGGCACGGCTGGCGTTCATGCCCACCAGCCAGTCCGCCTTCGCGCGGCTGTCGGCGGCGGCATACAGGCTGTCGTATTCCGAGCCGTCCTTCAGTTCCTCCAGCCCTTTCCGTATGGCCTCGTCAGTAAGCGAGGAAATCCACAGGCGTCTGAACGGTTTCGTGCAGCCCAGAAAGTCGTATATCCAGCGGAAGATAAGTTCCCCTTC
>ERZ1504706.400-NODE-400-length-17733-cov-4.703756_pt1 | contig 17733 bp, 9 predicted proteins | sample MGYA00575747_ERZ1504706 | MGnify/ENA primary metagenome ERZ1504706 (study PRJEB39906, sample SAMEA3182081) | gut metagenome | biome: human; feature: gut; material: Stool; isolation source: human stools | place: Canada | collected 2012-12-04 ...
TCGTCGGCAGCGTCAGATGTGTATAAGAGACAGGTATATAACAGGTGAGAGGCTCGAATGTTTTATAAATATGAGGTTTGTAATAGATTGAAGTTATAATATATGCTTTTAGTTATAAATGATAATTAGAAGTGCGTGTTTTGGTTTTATATCGTAATATATGCTTTGTGAATATGGGTTGCTGTAACTGTAAGTAAAAAAACTATATATCTATCTATTTGCTTAAAATAAGTCTGTTTGTCTGACGAGCCTCTTTTTCAAGAAGCCTCAACTAGGGATAGATAATGGATGAAAATACGTATTTAACCACTGATTTCTACGTAAAAGGTCATGTTTTGTCACACGAAAGGTCGCGTTGGGCGACGCAAGTAGTGGCGTTAGCCAACGCGATAGGTCGCGTAAGGCGATACATATAGTCGCGTCGGGCGATACAACCGTATGAAATGCCTCTTTTATCCGTATAAAAAATATGTTTTGACCCGTATAAATGTGAACTAGCATGAATTATTTTTCTAGAACAAAAGGTCGTATTTGGCTAATATATTACTAAACAATCATTTGCTAATATTTTTTCTCATATTTAGGGACGAGAAGTACATCAGGCCAGAAAAATCAACTCTCCGGGAGTTTGGTTTACAAATTGACAAAAAGAAAGGAGCTACTCGGTTTTGTTTCCGGATAGCTCCTTTTATCAGATTAACTAATTATCTAGATAATTTATTTTACGAACTTAACAGTTGTCTTATGAGCAGATCTCAAGAGCTTAGACTGATCGATTGAGATCATATAAATACCGTTCGGCATATTCGGAGTACTGATGTATTGCTCATCGCTAGTGATGATACCCGTAGAAACAACTCTACCTACCATATTAACGATTACATAATTACCCTTACCATTCTTTACATAAAGACCGCTAGCGGTTGTAGATACCGTAACTTCTTGAACCTCGTCACTGATAGTCTCGTTATCGGTGATGATGCCCATAGCGTCAGATGTAATATATAATGTCGCCATGTTGACATTTTCTTTAATGCCATCGCCTTTAGGATCAACAGCAGGACTAAAGTCTACCGTAATTTTAGTATCATTTGTAGGAGCCGTAGCCTTGATATTCATGACATTCTCTTTATTGCTTCCTTTCAAGAAGTTGATATCTACGATCATCTTTGTATCTTTTAAGCTCGTAGCTTCAACTTTTGTCGTTGCGTCGATTTCCATTACACGAATAACCTCATCTTTTTTAGCTTCGTAAATAGAATCAATTGTAATGGTGTAATTGGTTTGTGCGCTTGCTTTAAGATTACTAACGACACCATTAACAAGAGAGGACATAATAGAATTGATCGCTGTGCTCATTGTTGCTGGCATTGTAACGATCTGTTTAGACATTGGGGTCCAAGCAGTATTTTGGTCAACACGTACAGAATCTGTTGTCGTTAAAACTAGATTTGCTCCAGATACGCCAATTGTCGGAGTCAACTTCTTGTATCCTTTGATTTTGCTAGATGCGGCATCATATGAAGTCAAGACAATAGAATCAGCAGGCATTCCTGTAGTTGATTTCAAGTTTGCATATACGACAGCGTCACCCATTGGCAATTTTGCGTTAGGTGCTTGTAGAGGTTTACCGAATAAGCTAGCCTTGATTACATTATCAGTCATTAATTTCGTCATATCAACAGATACTTGGAAATTAGGGACTTGGGCCAATGATTCAGAGAGGCTACGTAAATTTTCTTCTAAAGTAACATTGTAATCAATCGTACCTGTACTATTAGAATTCTCTGCAAGACTAATTAATTTACCATCTTTAAGAGGAAAATTAGGCATCATGCTACCTAGTGTTCCCAAGAAGCCTAATTTTAATTCTACAGATAAACTACTGAATGGAAGGATAACTCCCTTATCTTTCGTGTTTATTAATATTGATAGCAAATTAGCAGGTATACCAGTCTCTGCATCAGTCATAGCAGCGGCACTAACATCAATTTTCTCGGGCAATTCAATTTTTACATTGATTCCATTAACAGTAACATTATATTCTTTATAGTTACTGAATGAAAGTTTTACGTCATTTACTAAGCCCGCAATGATATCTCCCATTCCTGCATAGTCAGGAGGCAATATTTTAGAGAAATCTAAAGAACTGAGATCTAACTTTAGACTATCCGGAGTAGCCGAGATTGTGTTTAGTTGATCGGCACGTAAACTTGATACTTGTGGCAAAAATAACGGGGAGTTGATAACATTTTCGATATTAGGATTAGCTAGGGACATGAAATCAACACCACTGATTTGCTTTACTTGATCAAAAACAGCAGGTACAATAACTTTAACAACAGCAGCCTTTTCTTTATCTGTTAATTGTTTTTGTTGTTGTGCCATCACTGGGGTGGTAGCCATGAATGTAGCGGCTGCCAAACTAATGCATGTAAAGATTTTCTTCATATAAATTTGTTTTAAAGTGTTTTATGACTCTAGCTGGCAAAGTTATTATAAAAATTAAATGCACCAGCGTTTATTATTCATAAAAGTTGGTGCATTTTGCTACTAAAGAAAAGAAATATTCGTCAATAAGCGGATTCATGTACGCCTTTTATGGCCCTGCCGCTTGGCTCGTTCATATTTTTGAAAGCCGAGTCCCAAGCTAAAGCCTCTGCGGTAGAACACGCTACGCTAGGAATGGAAGGTACGCTTCTCGCCGCGCTTTCGCTGGGGAAATGCTCTTCAAAGATGGAGCGGTAATAATACTCTTCCTTGTTTTGGGGCGGATTGATCGGGAATCGTTTGGCGGCATTCGCCATCTCTTCATCAGTGACCGACTCGGAGGTTATTTTCTTTAATGTATCGATCCAGCCATAGCCTACCCCATCCGAGAATTGCTCTTTTTGCCGCCAAGCGATCTCCTTGGGCAAGCTGTCGGAAAATGCTTCTCGAAGTATCTTCTTCTCGATGGTCGTACCCGGGCACATCTTTGCCGCCGGATTCAGACGCATGGCCACATCAAGAAACTCTTTATCCAAGAACGGCACTCGTCCTTCTACGCCCCATGCGCAAAGGCTTTTGTTCGCACGCAAGCAATCATATAAATACAATTTGCTTAATTTACGCAGGGTCTCTTCATGGAAAGCCTGTGCGTTCGGGGCCTTATGGAAATATAAATATCCCCCGAATACCTCGTCCGCACCCTCGCCGCTTAGTACCATCTTGATACCCATGCTCCGGATCACACGGGCCAATAAATACATGGGGGTGGAGGCTCGGACGGTAGTGACATCATAGGTCTCGATATGATAAATGACATCTCGTAAAGCGTCCAATCCTTCTTGTATCGTATAATGGATCTCATGATGAACCGTACCGATCGCATCCGCTACTTTACGGGCGGCGATCAAGTCCGGGGCATCTTTCAATCCGATGGCGAACGAGTGGAGTTGAGGCCACCATGCGTCCGCTTTCCCATTGGTCTCGATGCGTTTCGCTGCGTATTTCTTGGCGATAGCAGAGGTGATGGAGGAATCCAAACCTCCGGATAGAAGGACGCCGTAAGGGACATCGCTCATCAGTTGGCGTTTGACGGCGGCTTCCAGCGCATCGTGAAGTTGTTGTACGTCGGTAGGATTATCTTTCACGTTGGCGTAATCCATCCAGTCACGGGTATACCATCTCGTGAGTTTCCGGTCTTCGCTATAGAAATAATGACCGGGGAGGAACGGTTCGTAATGAGTGGCGAAGCCTTCAAGCCCTTTTAACTCGGAAGATACCATCAAGTGCCCCTCGTCATCGTATCCGATGTAGAGCGGGATCACGCCGATCGGGTCACGGGCGATCAAGTAAACCTCTTTCTCCTCGTCATAGAGAGCGAAGGCGAAAATACCATTGAGATCCTCGATGAAATCAATCCCTTTCTTCTTGTATAAGGCGAGGATCACCTCGCAATCGGAGCCGGTTTGGAACTCGTAATCGCCTTTTAACCGTTCTCGTAATTCCTGATGGTTGTAGATCTCTCCGTTGACGCAGAGGATGAGTTTCCCGTCGGGGCTGACCAAAGGTTGTCCTCCGGAGGCGGGGTCTACGATGGAAAGGCGTTCATGGGCTAAGATAGCGGTTTTGCCTTGGTAGATACCACTCCAGTCCGGCCCCCGGTGACGGATTCGTTTACTCATTAATAACGCTTGTTTACGCAGGGCTTGCGCTCTGTCGTGTATATTGAATATCGCTGTTATACCACACATGATAATTGAAAATTGAGAGTTGAAAATTAGTTGGTTTGTAAGAAACGGTCGATGGATCGGGCGACATTACGGCCGGAGGCCATCGCTTTTACGACTAGGCTCGCTCCGCTGACAGCGTCTCCGCAGGCGAATAGGTTGCTGTTGGCGGTATATCCGGCGTTGTCTACGGCGATGTTATCGCGGTTGTCGGTAGCCAATCGCAGTTCTTTGATCAATCCTTCTTGCTCCGGATGCAGGAAGCCCATGGCGAGGAAAACCAGATCGGCCTCGATGATCTCTTTCTTGCCGGTCTGTCTCATTTGCGGACGGCCTCCGTCTGGGGAGGGAACCCATTCGACTTCTTCTACCTCAACCCCTATCAGGTTGTTTTTCTCTCCGATAAAACGGTTAGAGGCTAGGTTCCACCGGCGGATACAACCTTCCTCATGGCTGCTGCTGGTTTTCAGTACTTGGGGATACATGGGCCAAGGTGTCGCCGGATTCTGTCCGACGGGTGGCTGGGGCATGATCTCGATCTGGGTGACACAGGCCGCCCCATGACGGTTCGCTGTCCCTACGCAATCGCTACCCGTATCGCCTCCGCCAATCACTAAGACTTTCTTGCCCTTACAATTGATCTGGCTTTTGGGAGGGATCGGGATGCCTTCTAAGATCCGGTTCTGTTGGCTTAATAACTCCAAGGCGAAATGTACGCCTCTTAAATGACGTCCCTCGATAGATAGATCCCGGGGAACCTCGGCGCCGATCGCTACGCAAACAGCGTCGAAATCTTTCACTACATCTTTCGCTAATATCTCTTTGCCGACCATCGTGTTTACACGGAAAAGAATCCCTTCTTGCTCCATGATGCGGATACGGCGATCGATAATGTGCTTGCCTAGCTTGAAATTGGGGATGCCGAAACGTAGCAAGCCGCCCGGTAACTCATCTTTCTCGAATACGGTGACTTCATATCCTTTTCGGTTCAATTGGTTCGCTACGGTCAATCCGGCGGGACCGCTACCGATCACGGCTACCTTTTTCCCGTTGCGTACCGGTTGGATAGGCTGTACGTATCCTTCCCGGAAAGCGGCTTCCACGATAGCCGCCTCGTTCTCACGGATCGTGACAGGTTCGTCGCAGCTAAGTTTCAGTACGCAGCTTTTCTCGCAGAGGGCGGGGCAGACACGTCCCGTGAACTCCGGGAAATCGTCGGTCTGCTCTAATACGTGATATGCCTCTTTGTAACGGCCTTTGTATAACAAATCTTGCCATTCGGGTTGCTTGTTACCCAGCGGGCAGGCCCAGTGGCAGAAGGGTACGCCACAATCCATGCAGCGGGAGGCCTGCGTACGGCGGTCGCCGCTGTTCAAGGTCTGTTCTACCTCGCTGAAATCATCTATACGTTCGTGGACGGGACGATAGCCCGCCTCTTGTCTATGTATCGTTAGAAATGCTCTTGGGTTTCCCATAGTTCTCTTGTTTTTGTGTAAATATTTAGTAGTCTTTCTGCATCTCCGCAATCTTGCGTTGGAGTTTGCGCATCTGTTCCTCTTGGAGTACTTTCTTGTATTCGATCGGGACGATCTGGATGAACTCATCCACGTACTTGTTCCAGTTATCGAGCATCAATCCGGCCAGATGGCTGCCGGTATGATGATAATGCTTGCGGATCAATTCATGAAGTTCCTTTCGTGAGGTGCTATCCTCGATCAAGGAAAGCTCTACCATTTCCATGTTACAATAGTAATCGAAATCACCATTCTTGTTCCACACGTAAGCGACACCACCACTCATTCCGGCGGCGAAGTTCCGGCCTGTATTGCCTAAGACGACAACCCGGCCTCCGGTCATGTACTCGCAACAATGGTCGCCTACACCTTCCACGACAGCGATCGCCCCGGAGTTTCGCACGCAGAAACGCTCTCCGACCCGGCCGTTGATATAGACCTCACCACTGGTAGCCCCATATAATAAGGTATTACCGGCTATCGTATTGTCTTCCGCTATAAAGGTGGAGCGTACCGGAGGCATTAAGCAGATGTGTCCGCCACTCAATCCTTTTCCGAGATAGTCGTTCGCCTCGCCTTCCAACCGGAAATGTACGCCGTGAGCCAGAAAGGCCCCGAAGCTCTGGCCTGCCGCCCCCTTGAACTTGATATGCAGGGTGTTCTCCGGTAACCCGATGTTCCCGTACCGCTTGGCGATCTCTCCGGAAAGCATGGCTCCTACGGAACGATCGGTGTTGGCTATCGCATAATCCAACGATACTTCCTGTCCGGATTCGATGGCGGCCTTTGCGTGACGGATGATATCCACATCTTTCACGTTGTCGATCGCATGGAGTTGACGGGTGACTTGATGGATGGTCTGCGTGGCGGCTTGTTCCGGTAGATGGATCAAGCGGCTGAGATCCAATAGGTCATGTTTCTCGATATGATCGGAAGGTTTACGCATGAGTAAGTCCGTACGGCCAATGATATCGTCTAGTTTCGTATAGCCTAGCTCTGCCAGATATTCCCGAACTTCACGGGCGAGGAAGGTGAAGAAATTCACCAAATATTCGTGTCGACCATGAAAGCGTTTACGTAATTCCTCATCTTGGGTAGCGACACCTACCGGACACGTGTTCATATGGCATTTACGCATCATCACACAACCTAAAACGATCAAGGCGGAGGTGGCGAATCCAAACTCCTCGGCACCCAGCATCGCCATCAATACGATATCCCGTCCGGTTTTCAATTGTCCGTCTGTTTGCAAGCGGACTTGTCCCCGGAGGCCGTTCATCACTAGTGTCTGTTGAGTCTCGGATAGACCTAGCTCGGGTGGGATTCCGGCGTAACGGATAGAGCTTATCGGGGAAGCCCCCGTTCCTCCTTCCGCCCCGGAGATCACGATCCGGTCCGCTTTAGCTTTGGCTACGCCGGCGGCGATAGTTCCCACGCCACTCTCGGATACGAGTTTCACACTGATCTCGGCTTGAGGGTTCACGTTCTTCAGATCGAAGATCAATTGCGCCAAGTCCTCGATCGAGTAAATATCGTGGTGAGGTGGGGGAGAGATCAGAGAGATTCCCGGGATCGAGTGACGGGTTTTGGCTATGATATCGTTCACTTTATAGCCGGGGAGCTGCCCTCCTTCGCCCGGTTTCGCTCCTTGGGCGACCTTGATCTGGATCTCGTCGGCGTTTACCAGATATTCCGTGGTCACGCCAAAGCGTCCGGAGGCCACTTGCTTGATGGCGGAGCGGAGCGATAACCCGTCCTCACGGGGGATGAAACGAGCCGAGTCCTCACCACCCTCGCCCGTGTTACTGCGTCCGTGTATCTTGTTCATGGCTATAGCTATCGTCTCGTGCGCTTCCCGGCTGATAGAGCCGAAGCTCATCGCTCCCGTGACAAAGCGGCGCATGATCGTTTCTTCCGGCTCTACCTGCTCCAAGGGGATCGGGGTGCGTTGTTTGAAGGTCAGGAAGTCACGCAAGAATATGGGGCTTTCCTTCTCATCAACCACATGGGAATATTCCTTGAATTTCTTGTAGCTCCCCAAGCGGGTAGCCAGTTGAAGCATGGAAATGGTATCCGGGTTCCAAGCGTGTTTCTCGCCATCCTTGCGGAAGGAATAAATGCCTTTATGTTCCAATAAGGAATCCGTGGGTTGGGAGAATGCGTCGTTATGCATGGCGATCGCGTCTGCCGCTATCTCTTCCAAGCGGATACCACCGATGTTGCTGGTGGTTCCCCCGAAGTAAGTATCTGCTAGATCCCGGCTTAGGCCGATCGCCTCGAAAAGCTTCGCTCCCCGGTAACTGCGGATCGTGCTGATACCCATCTTGCTCATCACCTTGAATAAACCCTTGCAAATGGCTTTTACGTAATTCTTCTCGGCAGTCTCGTAATTCAATTGTATCTCTTGTTTGTCTACCAGATCATCCAAGATAGCGAAAGCCATATAAGGGTTGATGGCACTGGCTCCGTAGCCTAGTAAGAGAGCGGCGTGCATTACCTCACGCATCTCGCCGGTTTCCACTACCAGCGCTGTTTGTACCCTTTTCTGCACGGAGATCAGATGGTGATGCACGGCACTTACCGCTAGCAAGGAGGGAATCACCGCTTTTCTCTCATCTACGCTCCTGTCGCTTAGGATGATGTAGTTAACGCCGTCGGTGACGGATTGCTCCGCTTGTTTACATAATTCGTCCAAGGCGGCTTTCAGTCCGGCGTGTCCTTTTTCTGCGTCAAACAAAGTGGGAAGCTTGACACTTTTAAAGCCCTTATACCGGATGTTACACAGGAGATCCAATTGCGTATTGGTCAAGATCGGATGGTTCAGCCGAACCATTTTACAGTGGCTCTCGTTTGGGACTAAGATATTGCTTCCCACTGCCCCGATATACTCGGTTAGGCTCATGACGAGTTCCTCGCGGATCGGGTCGATCGGCGGGTTGGTTACTTGGGCGAATTGTTGGCGGAAATAATTATAGAGGATTTGCGGACGGGCGGATAATACGGCCAGTGGCGTATCGTTGCCCATGGAGCCGACCGGTTCCGCCCCTCCCGTGCACATCGGTATGATGATACGTTCGATATCCTCACGGCTGTATCCGAACGTACGCAGTAGCTTGTCGTATTTCTCTACCTTATGAGGAATCTTACGGCCGGATTTCAACTCGTCCAATTCCACCCGGTTTTTCTCCAGCCAAGTACGGTAGGGCTGGGAGCTCGCCAATTGTTCCTTCAGCTCGCTATCGTAATAAATCTCGCCTTTCTCGGTATCGATGAGTAAGATCTTTCCGGGTTGCAGACGGCCTTTCTCCTTGATCTCGTTAGGCTCGAAATCCATGACGCCGACTTCGGAGGCCACGACCATCATGTCATGTTTCGTGATCAGGTAACGGGCGGGGCGGAGACCGTTACGGTCTAGCATGCCTCCGGCGTAGCGTCCGTCGCTAAAGAGCAGGGCGGCAGGCCCGTCCCACGGTTCCATCAAGATGGAGTGATATTCGTAGAAAGCCTTTAGGTCTTCGGAGATCGGGTTCTTCTCGTTGAAACTCTCCGGTACCAGCATCGCCATGGCATGCGGCAGGCTCATCCCGGAGGCCACGAAGAATTCCAATACGTTATCCAGTGAGGCACTGTCACTCATGCCCGGCTGGATGATCGGGCGTATATCGTTGATATCCGGGATTCTGGGGGAGGAGAGTACGCTCTCCCGGGCCTCCATCCATCCCCGGTTGCCCCGTATCGTGTTGATTTCCCCGTTATGTGCCAGTAGGCGGAAAGGTTGCGCCAGACTCCAAGTGGGGAAGGTGTTGGTGCTGAAACGTGAGTGTACCAAGGCCAGTCCGCTAGTGAAATAAGGTTGCGTCAGGTCCGGAAAGTAATGGCGTAGCTGCATGGATTCCAGCATGCCTTTGTAAACGATGTTTTTGGTGGAAAGAGACGCTATATAGAAATCATCCTTGGCCGGAAGGTCGGCGGCCGATACCCTTTTCTCGACCCGCTTACGTATGAGGTATAGCTTTAGTTCCAGCTCTTGCTGATCGTTGCAGCCGATGATGAATATCTGTTTGATATCCGGTTCGGTCGCTTGTGCGTCCTTTCCCAAGATTTCCGTATGAACGGGAACTTTGCGTAAGTGCATCAAGGTTAATCCCTCTTTCTCGATCTCCTCGATGAGGATGCTGAGGATACTCGCTTGCTGTTCCTCGTCTTTCGGGAGGAAGATTAGTCCGGTGCCATATTTGCCTTTCTCTGGAACCGGAATTCCTTGCAGGAGGATGAACTCATGAGGGATCTGTAATAGGATTCCCGCTCCGTCACCCGTTTTGTTATCGGCTCCCTCAGCGCCTCGATGCCTCATGTTCTCTAGTACCTTAAGGGCTGATTCGATGATGTCGTGCGATTTCTCGCCGTGGATATTTACTAACATTCCTACTCCACAAGCGTCATGTTCATAAGACGGGTCGTATAATCCTTGTCTGCTGTTAAAATGATTCTTGTTTGTTTTCATTTGCTGACCTTATGTTTGTATATAAATAATTATTGCGTCAATTTGTTTTACAAATATAGGTATTAATGACATAATGTGATTGCTTGCCGGGGCGAAAGAGCGGGAAAAAGATAAGAATATCTTGTCTGATGTTTCTATTTGTAATAATTTACTGGGTTTATTCTTTTTATTTGAAAGGTATTTGGTTTGTGGATTTACTAAATGAAAGATGAGCTAAAAAAGAAGCACCGTCACGTTTTGCGACAGTGCTTTCTATCTGTTTTATCTATTGGGATATTCTCGGATGAAATAGCGGGCTAGGAACTTCCAATTCTCTTGTATGATCGCCTTGCCACGTTCTGGGCTGATAAGGCTTTTCGTTTGCGCGTCGGCCAGCATGCCTCGCTTTACCAGCTCAGGCAGGAAGTAAACGCTGCAATGTTTCACGATGAAGAAAGAGAGCGCTTGCTTGGCGGCACGGTTAGCGTCGTAGAAGGGATTGTTCTCATCCTTGATCAGCTCCACGTCTCGGGTGATGACTTGGGCGCCTTCCTCGGGCGTGGCGTAGATCGCCAGTTTCTTGCCTTGCCAGTCTTCGGGAAGATGGAAGTTCTCGGCGGGGATAAGGCCGGAAGTCTCCGTGATAAATGTTTGTGCATCTTCGGTCTTGTCGAAATAGAGAAGCAGTTTGTCACCTGCGGCTTTGCGGAAAGTCTCGTATTGTTGGCGGTTTTCCTCCAGCATATCGTCGGGCAGGGTGGCTACAGACTCGTCGGCGGTGTTCTGAAATACCGCATGGTCGGGATGCTCGGCGGGCAATATCTTTGCCAGCCATTGCGGGGAGGTCAGACCTAGCAAGGAGGTCTTGCTGGTGTAGGCCATCATGCCGTGGCTGTTGACGAGCAGGTTGTTAAGCTGCTCTTGGTTGAGGTCGGGCTGCTCCTTCCAGCGGTCGTGGGCGAAGTCGCTCAGTTCCCGGGCCGACTCAGGCAGGATATAGGATTCGTAATGGAACCATTGCAATAGACGATCGTAATCCTCTTGCCGCTCGTAGCGGGTATCAAGGGCGAAAAGCTTGGCCATGCGGGTATTCTCCGGCGCCGTGGTCCACTCTTTGCAGAACAGGTCGTAGATAAGCATGCCGGTGGATTCGTTGGCAGGGTTGTCCGGACTGACAAAAGTGCCTTTACGATAGCCGTGATACTGCTGGGTATAATGCCAAAGGAGGAAACGCACGTCCTCAAGGTTCACCTCATCGTCGTAATAATGATCGTCCGGAGTGTAGAAGGGGAGGTATTTGCCGTATAGCTCCTTATGGGTAAGGATGAAGGCACGCCAAAGCCCCATGCCGGAGATCACGTCCTCGAAGTAGGCGGCCATGCGGATACAGATCTGCTTTGTTTCCTCGCCCTCGAAGGAGTTTACCAACTCGGTCTTCTCCATGATATCGTAGATACGGTTCGCTATTCCGGTATAATAGGAATCCACGGGAGTGCTTTGTTTATAGGGATGCAACTGCAACCAGTCTTTCGGGAAAATTTTAATGTTCTTCATGTTATTAAATGTCTTTATGCATTCAAGAGTGCAAATGTAGTAAAAATACGTTAGCTATGTCAAACGATAAGGAAAAGTTGCGGTCTTAAAAATGTAACATTTGTTGTCTTCATTGTTATTGGATCTAAACATCTTTGAAATACCGCCCCCGTACTTTTGCGTCGAAATCAAAGATGAAATAATAAGTAGTAAGATAATGGGAAAGAGTTTAAGGGGCAAAAGATTGAAAAGGTTAGGGCTTTTCTGGGTGGGAGTTTTCCTGTCATTCTCTCTATGGGCACAAACAGGGGTTATTTGCGGGACGGTTACGGACGCAAAGATAAAAGAACCGTTGATCGGCGCCTCGGTTGTGATCGAGGGGACTACGGTTGGCGCTATCACGGATATAGACGGTAATTTCCGTATCGAGAACGTGAAACCAGGTACTTATACGGTAGCCGCCTCTTACGTGTCGTACCAAACGCAAACGGTAAAGGATGTTCCGGTAGTCGCATGCCAAGAGGCGGTGTTGAATATCGAGCTTTCCGATGCTAACCTCCAATTACAGAATGTGGTCGTAGTGGCCCAACGGAAATTGGGAACCGAGATGGCCGTATTAAATACCGTACGCAAGAGCCTTCCGGTCGTGAATGGTATCTCCGCCCAGCAAATCAGTAAAACACAGGATAGCGATGCCGCCGAGGTACTACGCCGTATCCCGGGAATCACCATCGTGGACGACCGTTTCATCGTGGTCCGGGGTCTGGCGCAACGTTATAATAATGTATGGCTGAACAATGCCACGACCCCTTCCAGCGAGACGGACAGCCGTGCCTTCTCGTTCGATGTGCTTCCTTCTTCCTTGATCGATAACATGATGATCTACAAGAGTCCCTCGGCCGAGCTTCCGGCGGATTTCTCCGGCGGTTTCGTGCGGGTGATGACCAAGAATATCCCGGACGGGAACACCTTCAACGTATCCTACCAAATGGGCTTTAACACGAACGCCACCTTCCGTAACTTCCAGCTGACGGACGGCACGGCGAAGGACTACCTTGGATTCGGAGCGGGCGTGAGAAACCTGCCTTCCTCTTTCCCCGCCCATTTAGGAGAACACTCCACGGATGAGGCGGCAGCCTTTACCCGCCAAATCAACCAACGTTGGGGGATCAACAAGTTCACCGCCATCCCCGACCAGAAGATTTCCCTTACCTCGCACCGCTCTTATGATGTGGGCGGCTGGAAGATCGGAAATATCACGAACTTGAACTGGAGTACCGAGTTCGATTACTCGGAGACGGTGAATAACAACTACATCGCCTACGACGTGAAGAACGACGTATCTCGTCCCCGCTTTGAGTACAACGATATCCGCTATAAAAATACCTCCAAGCTAGGGGCCCTCTTTAACTGGTCATTCCAACGGGATGGCAGTAAATATGAGCTTCGCAACTTTTTCAGCCAGCGTGGCGTTTCCGCTCTGACACAAAGGGAAGGAATGAACTATTATTCCGACAAGGATATCCGTAAATGGGAATCCCTCTATACCGGGCGTACCACTTACTCTGGGCAGATCAGCGGTGTGCATACCTTGCGAGAAAATGTCAACAAGGTGGATTGGACGGTGGGCTATGCCTTCGCCTCCTACCGTGAGCCGGATCGTAAGATCGTGAACTCCATCCTTGACGAGAACCGTACGGAACAGCCGAACTACTATGTCTCTGACCCGATGCGTTATTACCAAGAATTGAAGGATCACAGCGCCTCGCTAGCCGCCAACTACGAACATAAATTCACCGTATCCGATAGGTTCGCTCCTGTTCTCAATGGAGGTGTCTACGGTGAATATAAGAGCCGTACCTTCGCTGCCCGTCGCTTTGGCTACAACCTGTTGGGTAGCGGCTACGACCGGTATGCGGACTGGGATTATACGGAGTTGTTCGCCGACGAAAATATCTCGGCGGATAAGATATGGATGCGTGAGACAACTACGAACAGTGACTCTTATACTTCCGAGAACATGTTGGGAGCCGCCTATGTCTCCGCTAAATTGAACTATGGGGAGGTGCTGAACGCTAATATCGGTGTTCGCATGGAATACTACCAATTGAAGATGGACGGATATAGCTCGGACGGTACTACTCCGGTACACTTGGATAATAAGACGACGGATTTCTTCCCTTCAGTTAATGTTGCCTACAACCTCTCACAAAAACATTTGGTCCGCGCCGCTTACGGTCGCTCGGTCAACCGTCCGGAGTTCCGAGAGGTAGTGCCTTACGTGTACTTCAACTTCGAGCGAGACGCAAACATCGTGGGTAATACGGAGTTGAAGAACGCTTACGCTGACAATATCGATCTTCGTTATGAGTTCTATCCCGCCGCGGGCGAGATGATCACGATCGGCGGTTTCTACAAGCACTTCAAGGATCCTATCGAGGAGACGTACAACGAGGCTGGTTCCGGCCTGCAATATACCTATCATAACGCGAAGAACGCCGAGACCTTCGGCGTAGAGTTGGACGTTAAAAAGAACCTCGACTTTATAGGGCTGCGAGGCTTGAGCTTTGTGTGCAACGCCGCATATATCTATAGCCGTGTCCGTTTTGAGGAAGGGGCACCGGAGCGGGATCGCCCTTTGGCAGGGCAATCTCCCTACTTGGTTAATGCCGGTTTTTTCTACCAGTACGATGACAAGGGGATTTCCGCCTCCCTGCTCTATAACCGGATCGGGAAGCGTATTGAGTCGGTCGGTGTCCCGATGCAGAACCAGGACGAGGATATCCCTGATATATATGAGATGCCCCGCAACTCGTTGGATCTTACTTTCTCGAAGAAGATTGGCAAGATTGTCGAGATCAAGGCGGGAATCCAGGATATATTGAACTCCAAGGTCGAGTACAAGCAGTTCGTGAAACTGACAGACGACAAAGGCGGCAAGAGCGAGCGTGAGCAACTGATCCGCAGCTATCGCCCGGGAGTGGATATCAATATCGGTGTTTCCCTTAGGTTTTGATGTTTAATTGAATATATATATATTACAAACAAAATGTTTTTATTATGAACAGATTTCTCTTAAAAGGTTTGGCCTCTGTGTTAACGATGGCCGTTATGTTTGGGACTGTATCGTGTAGTGATGACGATGATAAACCTGATGGCTCCGTAGCCGTATCGGCTGTGGCAGTCAGTCCTACTACCGCTACTATCAAGGTGGGCGAATCCACTACCTTGTCTGCGACTATTACTCCAAGTGACGCTACGGATAAAACGGTTACATGGAGTACTTCCGATGAAAAGGTAGCGACTGTTGATGCCGGTAAGGTAACAGCCGTGGCCGAAGGTTCCGCTACGATTACTGTAACTACGAAGGATGGCGGTAAAACGGCTACTTGTACCGTGACTGTCTCTAATGATGCTCCGTCTTCCAAAGAGGTGATATTGGAAGGAAATATCACGGCTGATCTAACGATCAACGCTGCCGACAAGAACTTCATGAAAGGCTTCGTATACGTGAAATCAGGCGCTACATTGACTATTGAGGCTGGTTCTGTTATCAAAGGTGTGTCCGTTAGTCCGGGCGAGAAAGCCGCTTCCTTGATTATCGAGCCGGGCGCTAAGATCATCGCCGAAGGTACTGTTGACAAACCGATCGTCTTTACGTCCGATAAAGAGCCGGGTAAACGTTTGACAGGTGACTGGGGCGGTCTGATTATTTGTGGTAACGCTCGTGTGAATCGTACCAATCAACCAACTATCGAAGGAGGACCTGGTACATTATATGGAAATACGACCTCCGATGAGTTTAATGCGGAAAGTTCCGGTAAATTGAAATACGTTCGTATCGAGTTCGCCGGTTATCCTTTGGAGCCAGACAAGGAAATCAATGGCTTAACCTTCGGCGGCGTTGGTAGCGGCACGGAAGTGGAGTTCGTTCAGGTTTCATTTTCGAACGATGATTCTTACGAATGGTTCGGTGGAACGGTAAATGCCAAACACTTGATCGCTTACAAAGGCTGGGATGATGATTTCGATACAGACTTCGGTTATACGGGTAAACTGCAATTCTTGTTGAGCGTACGTGATAAGAATATCGCTGATACTTCAGACTCTAACGGTTTTGAATCTGATAACGACGGTGACGGTTCTTCCAACACTCCGCTTACCAAGCCGGTCTTCTCCAACGTAACCTTGATAGGTCCTTTCTATGGCAAGGTATCCGATAAGACACAGGCTGAGGTGGAAGCCAAGACAGCCGACGCTGCTAACGGTGCTAAGGGTGGTAAATTCCAGGCAGCCATGCACCTGCGTCGTAATACCAGCTTGAATGTTTACAACTCCGTATTCACCGGCTGGCCTTACGGACTTCGTGCTACTGATAAGAAAGGTACGGCAAACGATGGCATCGCCATCAAGAATGTGATCTTTGCTGGTATGTGGAAGAACTTCTATGAGGATGATAAGGTAAGTGAGAACTTCTTCAATCTTGCCGGTAGCAACACGACTCTGGCAACGACCAACGAGATTATCTCTAAAGATGGTGATTACTCTTCTGTCGTAGCTTCAGCTGTGCAAGGCGCTGAATTTGTCGATGAGGTATTGAACAACAGCTTCTTCGAAAAAGTAACTTACAAAGGTGCTTTCGACGGAAAGAATGACTGGACTGCCGGTTGGACTAATTGGGATCCTCAAAATACCGAATATTAATCAAGCTTGGCATTGAATAGGTTGTGAATTTGTTAAAGGCACTGAGGTATCCGGAAAGATCCCTCGGTGTCTTTTTATGTATAATTTAGATAAGAATGTATCATGAATAAAAAGCTATTGTTACTTTCCGCTTTTTTGGCGGGAGCCTCTTGGACCGTGCTGGCGCAAGACTTGGTATTGAGCGAGGGACAGTATTATACCGATGAGACACAAACCACCCCGTATACGGGCCGCTATACGGAATTCTATGAGGATGGCATGCTCAAGATGGAGCTGTACCTGAAGGATGGCCGTCCCGAGGGAACCTATGTGATCTATTATCCGGATGGCAAGATCGCCGAGGTGCGTTCCTACTATCACGGGATCTTCCATGGTGAATGGCGCACGTATAGCGATAACGGCCAGCTGATCGGCCTGGCTTCTTATAAGGAAGGGCAAAAGGACGGCCCTTGGCGTATCTGGAGCGATAAGGGAAATTTGTTGTATGAGATGTTCTATACGGCAGGGAAGAAATCTGGTGTCTGGCGTAGCTGGGATGAGGAGGGGAATCTGCTTTCCGAGGAGAATCAATAGGAATAATTGCCGTTTACATACCGTTGTAACGACATTTACCTCTAATGGTAAATGTTTTTTCCTCTAGAGGTAAATGTCGTTACATCAGTATGTAAACAGTTTTACCTCTAGGTGAAAATACTTTTACTTCTTGATGAAAATATTGGTAAATGTAATTGGGTGGAAATCAGCATGCTTACTCCTCATCCTCTTCTGCAAAGTCGAACTCGAAATCGAATCCGTCATCCATGAATTCCGGCTCAGTGAATTGCTCCAGTTCACGACGGTCTTTCTTGGTAGGACGTCCGAGACCTTTCGCACGGTTCACGAAACCGGAGATACGGTTCATCTCCAGAATCTCATACTGATCCGGGGTTGTCACGTTCTCCAAGTAATTCGGGACGAGCTTCGCGCCCACACGATTCTCGATCAATCCGATTACCTTAAAAGAGAAGGTGATCGGCGGTTTACGCACTTGGATCACATCGCCAACCTTGATCATGCGGGAAGGTTTGATCGTTACTCCACCTATCATGATACGCCCTTTCTTGCAAGCTTCCGCGGCTATCGTGCGGGTCTTAAAGATACGGGTCGCCCACATCCATTTATCGATACGTACCTCGTTCATATCTGTATTCTCAGTCTCTTTTTATTTATTATTAAATTGATTCATCGTAATCTGGATGCCGGCGAGGCAGAAGCTCTTGATGATCTCTGTCGCACGATCCAATAT
>ERZ1504706.406-NODE-406-length-17655-cov-5.166364_pt1 | contig 17655 bp, 10 predicted proteins | sample MGYA00575747_ERZ1504706 | MGnify/ENA primary metagenome ERZ1504706 (study PRJEB39906, sample SAMEA3182081) | gut metagenome | biome: human; feature: gut; material: Stool; isolation source: human stools | place: Canada | collected 2012-12-04 ...
GAGGAATATACGTTAATCATCCGTCAGTATAACATCGGCATCACCCGCCTGTTTCTTGGCTTCGGCGATTATGTACTGACAGATGAGTCGGAAATGCTACAATTCAGTGACCGGATTCAGAAAGTACCCCTGTTTATAAAAGAACAAAAAGGAAAATGGATTCTTTCGACGGAAGACGGAACGAAGCGTGCCGTTATCAATGTGGAAGAGCCTCTATTAGACCGATGGAGCGAATTGCTTCCCGACCCTCAAGAAACGCTTGACATCACTTTATACCCTGACGGAAAACGTGAAATCCGCTTGTCAGCCTACGATCATTTTTCGCCTCCCCGCTACGATGCGTTACCTGTTGCCTTTTGCAAACGCGACGGTCGGAAAGAACGTGCAACGCTTTCTTTTGAATGTAAGCCCGATGAATGTTTTGCCGGAACCGGAGAACGTTTCTTTAAAATGGACTTAAGCGGACATACTTTCTTCCTGAAAAACCAAGATGGGCAAGGAGTCAATAACCGGCGTACTTATAAGAATATCCCCTTCTATCTATCCAGCCGAATGTACGGAACATTCTACCACACATGTGCCCATAGCAAGCTCTCACTGGCCGGACATTCCACCCGTTCCGTCCAGTTTCTAAGCGACCAGGCATTGCTGGATGTATTTGTGATAGGCGGTGATACGATGGAAGATATTCTTCGCGGTTATCGTGACCTGACCGGCTATCCGTCTATACCTCCTCTTTGGAGTTTTGGCGTTTGGATGAGCCGTATGACTTATTTCAGTGCCGATGAAGTAGACGAAATATGCGACCGCATGCGTGCCGAACACTATCCCTGTGATGTAATTCATCTGGATACGGGCTGGTTCCGTACCGATTGGCTCTGCGAATGGAAATTCAATGAAGAACGGTTCCCCGATCCAAAAGGATTCATCGGGCGGTTGAAAAAGAACGGCTATCGTGTCTCTTTATGGCAACTTCCATACGTTGCGGAAAATGCAGAGCAGATTGATGAAGCCAGAGCCAATGATTATATAGCCCCATTGACCAAACAACAAGCAACCGATGGTTCCAACTTCTCCGCCCTGGATTATGCCGGAACAATCGACTTTACTTATCCGAAAGCAACCGAATGGTACAAAGGACTATTGAAACAACTCCTGGATATGGGAGTAACCTGTATCAAAACCGATTTCGGTGAAAACATTCACATGGACGCCCTCTATAAAGGTATGAAGCCGGAATTGTTGAACAACCTGTATGCCCTGCTTTATCAAAAGGCCGCTTACGAAATTACGAAAGAAGTGACAGGTGACGGCATAGTCTGGGCACGTTCCGCATGGGCGGGATGCCAGCGTTATCCTTTGCATTGGGGAGGCGATTCCTGTAGTTCCTGGGATGGAATGGCAGGTTCTCTGAAAGGCGGTCTACATTTCGGCCTGTCGGGATTTGCTTTTTGGAGCCATGATGTTCCCGGCTTCCATACATTGCCCAATTTTATGAACTCGGTAGTAGCAGATGATGTGTACATGCGTTGGACCCAATTCGGCGTATTCACATCGCATATCCGTTATCACGGAACCAATAAGCGTGAACCCTGGCACTATCCCACCATAGCTCCGTTGGTGAAAAAGTGGTGGAAATTGCGTTATTCGCTCATTCCATACATCGTAGTACAAAGTAAACTAGCCATAGAAAGCGGCTATCCGCTCTTGCAGGCACTCATTCTGCATCATCCGGAAGATAAACTTTGTTGGCATATAGATGATGAATACTATTTCGGCAATGATTTCCTGGTAGCTCCGGTGATGAACAGCGAGAACCGTCGGGATATCTATCTTCCCGAAGGAAAATGGGTGAACTTCTTTACGGGAGAACGTCTGGAAGGAGCATGCTGGCTGAAAGACGTATACGTTCCATTGGAAGAAATGCCCGTATATGTGCGTGCAAATGCCGTGATCCCCATCTATCCGGAAGACGTGGACTGTACGGATGAAATGGATTTAAGCAAGAGCATGGCTTTACGCATAGATAATGATTATAAAGGATTTTGGAATAGATAAATAGAAATAACTCAAGTTTTGTAAGTAGCCTGAAAGGCTTACATAATATTGCGTAGAGTGATACCTTACGCTATATAGCAAGAGGCTTTCAACCTAATAAATTACTTCCGAAACTTGAGTAGAATAAATAAAAAATGGCAGAGTATGAAAACATGGAAGAGTAATTTAGAAGAAACAAAACAACGTTATATAAATTGGTGGAACCATAAAGGAATCATTCTCAATATGTGGGAACACTTCCAGGAAGGAGTACAACCACATGCAGAGATAACACCTCCCGCACCGGCAAAAGATTTGTCGCAAAAGTGGTTCGACCCTCAATGGAGAGCTGAATATCTGGACTGGTACGTAGCGCACAGCAGCCTGAAAGCGGATATTCTTCCGGTTGCGAATACCCAACTGGGTCCCGGTTCTCTAGCCGCCATTTTAGGCGGAGTGTTTGAAGGCGGGGAAGACACCATTTGGATTCATCCCAACCCGGATTTCACCGATGAAATAGTCTTTAACCCCGAACACCCGAACTGGATTCTTCATAAAGAACTCCTGAAAGCCTGTAAAGCGAAAGCCAACGGACACTACTTTGTCGGTATGCCCGACCTGATGGAAGGACTGGATGTTCTGGCCGCACTGAAAGGAACGGATAGGGTATTATTGGACACAGTGATGCAGCCTGAAATCCTGGAACAACAGATGCAGCAAATTAACGACATCTACTTCAAAGTATTTGATGAACTATACGACATCATCCGTGAAGGCGACGAGATGGCTTTCTGTTATTTCTCGTCCTGGGCTCCCGGAAAGATGAGTAAACTGCAAAGTGATATTTCGACCATGATTAGTCAGGATGATTATCGCCGGTTTGTGCAACCTTTTATTCGTGAACAATGTCAGAAGATTGATTATACCCTTTATCATCTGGATGGAGTGGGAGCTATGCATCACCTGCCTGCCTTGCTTGAAATTGAAGAATTGAATGCGATTCAATGGACTCCCGGAGTGGGCGAACCACAAGGAGGATCTCCCAAATGGTACGATTTGTATAAGAAGATTCTGGCAGGCGGAAAGAGCGTGATGGCTTGCTGGGTGACATTAGACGAACTAAAACCTCTATTGGATCATATCGGCGCGGACGGTGTACATTTGGAAATGGATTTTCATAACGAAAAGGAAGTGGAACAGGCCATGCGGATTGTTGAAGAATATACCGGTTCTTCTACCTCTGTAAATACCAATGAACATCAACAGGATGCCGACATGGCAGCTACTGGACAGGAACGTATTTGTATACGGGAAGAACAACACCTGGAAGAGGATAAACTGAAACCTCTGTATGAAGCCATTGTTGCCGGGAAACTGGAACCTGCGGTTGAAATCACCCGGCAAGCCATTGCGGAAGGAGTAGCTCCCCAAATGATTATCAATAATTATATGATTAAAGCAATGGGCGAAGTGGGACAACGTTTCCAGGATGGAAAAGCTTTTGTTCCTCAACTGTTGATGGCAGGACGTGCCATGAAAGGGGCTTTGGAGCTACTGAAACCTTTATTGACAGGAAGTGCTTCCACTACAATCGGTAAGATTGTCATCGGTACAGTGAAAGGAGATCTCCATGATATTGGTAAAAACCTGGTGGCTTCCATGCTGGAGGGTTGCGGCTTTGAAGTCATTAATATTGGTATTGATGTGACTTGTGACAAGTTTGTGGAAGCTGTGAAGGAAAACCATGCTGACATCTTGTGCATGAGCGCATTGCTGACTACTACCATGACGTATATGAAAGAGGTTATCCAGGCATTAGAAGAGGCCGGTATTCGTAATCAAGTGAAAGTGATGATTGGCGGAGCACCCGTCAGTCAGGGGTTTGCTGACGAAATCGGTGCGGACGGATATAGTGATAATGCGAATACAGCCGTAGCAGTTGCCAAAGAACTGATTGGAAATAAAAAATAGAATAAAAAGGCACGGATTACACGGATCAACACGGCTCTTAATTACATAGCCTATCAAAACCGTGAAATCCATGTAATCCTTGCCTAAAGAAAATTAGATTTAAACTTACGTTACTTATTTAATACTTGAATTATGCATGTGAAATTCTTAGAGACATTAGATTGGAGTATTCTGATTGCCTACTTCCTTATTTTGATAGCTATTGGTATATGGGCAAGTTCAAAACGAAAAAAGGGGAGTAGTCTTTTCCTTGCGGAGAATTCGCTGAAGTGGTATCATATCGGCTTTTCCATGTGGGGGACGAATGTGGGACCTTCCATGTTGATAGCTTCCGCAAGTGCTGGATTTACTACCGGTATTGTTTCGGGGAATTATGCCTGGTATGCATTTGTCTTTATATGTCTGCTTGCTTTTGTCTTTGCTCCCCGATATTTGGGTAGTCGCATCACGACATTGCCCGAATTTATGGGAAAACGTTTCGGACAATCTACCCGTAACATCCTTGCCTGGTATACCATTATTACCATTCTTATTTCATGGCTTGCATTGACTTTATTTGCCGGTGGAGTCCTGATCCGTCAAGTCTTCGATATTCCTATGTGGCAATCAGCATTGCTGTTACTTGTCATCTCCGCTTTCTTTACAATGCTCGGCGGACTGAAAGCTGTGGCCTACACGAATGTATATCAAATGATACTGTTGATTGTAGTATCAGCCACACTGGCTATCATGGGAATCTATAAAGTGGGCGGTGTAGGCGCACTGGTGGACGTCGTTCCGGCGGATTACTGGAATCTTTTCCGTTCGAATGACGACCCGGCTTTTCCCTGGCTACCTATTATCCTGGGTTATCCTATTATGGGAGTTTGGTTTTGGTGTACGGATCAGTCGATGGTGCAACCGGTTCTTGCTGCCAGGAATCTCAAAGAAGGACAGATGGGAACCAACTTTACCGGATGGTTGAAAATATTAGATGTACCTCTTTACATTCTTCCCGGCATTATCTGCCTCGCTTTATTCCCACAATTGGAGAATCCCGATGAGGCTTACATGACAATGGTGACTCATTTGTTCCCGACAGGAATGGTCGGCTTGGTATTGGCTGTATTGACGGCAGCATTGGTAAGTACTGTCGGCTCTGCTTTGAATGCATTAAGTACGGTATTCACGATGGATATCTATGTGAAGAAAATCCGACCGCAGGCCAAACAGAGAGAGATTATCAGAGTGGGACAAGTGGTTACGGTAGTCGGTGCACTGATCTCTGTGATAATAACCATAGCGATCGACAGCATCAAGGGACTGAATCTGTTTAATGTTTTCCAGTCTGTACTGGGATTTATAGCTCCTCCGATGGCAGCTGTATTTCTCTTTGGCGTGTTCTGGAAACGCACCACTACTCTGGCTGCTAATATGGCTCTGACATTGGGAACAGTGTTCAGCATCGGAGTGGGAATCTTGTATTTATGGGTGTTTCCGGCAGAATAATATGATGTATGGCCCCATTTTATGCTGCTTTCCTTCTACTTATTCGTTATCATCGGAATAGGCATGATAGTAGTCAGCCTGTGGGATAAGTCTCCGCAATTGGGCATCTTGAATATGGAAAAGATAGAGGACAAACCTGCACGAATTGTTCTTATCCTATGGGGATTACTTATTGTGACCATGATTGGGCTTTACATCTTCTTCAATGGCCACTAATTTTTATTCACCACAGAGAACGCAGAGGACACAGAGATTATTATCTAATAATAAAAGACTCTGTGTCCTCTGCGTTCTCTGTGGTGAAACTATTTTCTGCGAAAACAATTCTCATACGTACACAGCCCGCAGGTATATTCCAGCTTACGGACATGAGAACCCACTCCAATAATACCACTTACAGATTTGATGGGAATCATCAGGCTGGAATCTGTCAACTGAATACCACAAGGCGAAGCAACCGGAAATAAGGAGAATAGTTTTTGTTGTTCCGATACGTGCCATCCGCAATAACCGGGGCTATACCTATTAGTGTGTTTCCAACCTCTTTTTTCGATAAATACAGCCAACTCCTCTTCCATGCAATCAGCAGCCTTTTCTGCAATGATGCTCCCCAATGAATCTGCTATATATATTTTCACCATGTCATCCTTTTGCTGGAGGAGATGTTGGAACTCCTCAAATTCAACTCCGGCAGTTGCGGTAAAAAGGCAAAAGCTTCCGAACCCCGTAATTGGCGGGCAATGGTTTTACCGATTGAGAGAACCGTATCTTTTACAGTCAGTGTTGCTTTTTCAGTGTCAAGCAGTCCGTCAGTGAGGAAAAATAAAAAACGGGGACGAAGAAGGGGAGTGATACAGTCAAGTAACGTATTTATTTCTTCTATGACCATTCCATCCGGCATAGAATCTTTATATCCCATCGCCTCGTAAATATCAGATGATGGGATTTGCAGTTTTTGATAAGTAAGCTCCTGTTCAACCATTGGTGGATGCATTGAAATATATAGGTTGTTGTAATCCTGCGGACACAGAATTAAACTTGTGTCTTATTGAATTCTTCCAATGCAGTATAAAATGCATCTATATTAACAGAAGACGTATGTGGCGGAATATCACAACCACTTGACAATACGAAATTCGGATATGCACGGGTAGCCTCCAATAGTTGCAAAGTCGCTTCCTTCATAGTCTCCGGACCTGCCATTTTGAAAAGGCTCACCGGGTCCAGATTTCCCATTGCCAGTGCATCGGTCGGAACCTCTTTCAACGCTTCCTCCATTTTGATTTTATTCCCGAAATGATAAGCGGCTGCACTGGTATAAACCATCGCTTGCGTGCAATTCCCTGTGTTTCCGCAATTATGAAGCACTACGGCAAAGTGATCATCCTGTACCTTCTCTATTATTTCTTTCACAAATAAAGAAGAATATTGCAGGCAATCTTCGTTGGATAACAGTCCTGCAGCAGGTTCAGCCATGACTACACCGTTCACACCAGTTGCTTTCAATGCCATGCAATAGCGGGTGATGAAGTCACTGCATTTTCTTAATAACGTATTGGCTGCATCGGGATTAATATAAATCAGCATCATGATTTCCGACATATCATACAAACGTCCGGCCAGCGAATAAGGACCGATGCAACCGGCAAAAACCGGACGATCTGTTACATTTCTGGCTGTCAGCATATTTGCTTTAAGATATTCCGGGATTCTTCCTTTATTCAACGCCGGAACTTCCAGCTTTTCAATAGCAGCTTCATCCGCCAGTAAACGGCCGGACACACTGGGCACCTCATTTTCCGGAAAGAGAATCTCTGCCCCGAAAGCTTCCGCTTCTACCGTCAGATCCATGATAACGGTTGCTGCCGCAGCCGGATACTTGTCACAAAGAGCCTTGATAGCCTCATAATGAACCTGTCCGTTTGTTACCGCATCATGCACCGTTTTCCCAATAAATTCGATACCCGGATGTGTCATGATCGGAATTGCAATCGTTTCCTTACGTTGGATCGTTTGGCTGATCCATTCTTTCATATTCAGTTTACCCATAATTTCAGTTTTTAATATCGTCTTGTAATAAAGACGAAGTTGCCCTTCTTTTGTAATCTCGTATATGATAAAATCTTATACCGGTATAAAAATAAAGCTGTCCTTCAAAAAGAAGAACAGCTTTACACCTATTTGATTTATCTTCGAGCTTTATTTTACCGGAATCTTATCAATACGGTTCTGATGGCGTCCGCCGTCAAATTTGGTAGAGAAGAACTCTGTCAAAATCATGTCCGCTTCTTCAGTGCTGATGAAGCGTCCTGGCATAACCAATACATTAGCGTCATTGTGCTGACGAGCCAGGTGTGCGATTTCTGCATTCCAGCAGAGAGCGGCACGAACCCCTTGGTGCTTGTTCAGCGTCATATTGATTCCGTTTCCACTGCCGCAGATAGCGATACCGGGATAACATTCTCCCGATTCCACTGCAAGAGCCAGCGGATGAGCATAATCCGGATAGTCTACGCTTGCGGTAGAGTTAGTTCCGAAATCCTTGTAAGCCCAGCCTTTTGCTTCCAGCCAGCCGCGAACATATTCTTTCAGTTCAAAACCGGCGTGGTCGCATGCTAATCCGATTGTTTTCATTAGAGCATTGCTTTTACTTGATTATATACGTTCTCGGCAGTAAATCCAAGTTTCTCATCCAATACTTTATAAGGAGCAGAGAAACCGAAAGATTCCAATCCCCAAACTTTACCGTGGCAACCTACCAGACCTTGAAGAGTGACAGGCAGACCGGCAGTCATACCGAAAATCTTCGCATCTGCCGGAAGGATAGCTTCCTGATATTCTTTCGGTTGGTTGCGGAACAGACCTTCAGACGGAGCAGATACAATGCGTACCTTCACGCCATCTTTGCGAAGTAACTCTGTGCCGGCTACCAATGTAGCTACTTCAGAACCTGAAGCCACCAGGATAACATCCGGATTTTCGTCGGAACCTGCTACGATATAAGCACCCTTGGCTGCCTGTTCGTAATCTGTTCCTGCCGGTAAATTGGCAATATTCTGACGAGAGAAGATCAATCCTGTCGGAGTAGACATATTTTCCATAGCAAGTTTCCAAGCGATGGTTGTCTCTTCTGCATCAGCCGGACGAAGTACCAACATAGAGTTGTGTCCCTTATGGTTTTTCAGTTTTTCCATCAGGCGGATTTGAGCTTCCTGTTCTACCGGTTCGTGAGTAGGACCGTCTTCACCTACGCGGAATGCGTCGTGTGTCCAGATAAATTTCACCGGTTGTTCCATCAAAGCAGCCATACGTACGGCAGGTTTCATGTAGTCGGAGAATACGAAGAAGGTACCGCAAGCAGCGATCACACCACCGTGGAGAGACATACCGATACAGATACAAGCCATTGACAATTCAGATACACCTGCTTGGAAGAATGCTCCGCTGAAATCACCTTTCTTGAAAGAATGAGTCTTTTTCAGGAAACCGTCAGTCTTGTCAGAGTTAGAAAGGTCGGCCGAAGCAACGATCATGTTTTCTACCTGTGTAGCAAGTGCGCCCAATACGGTTGCAGATGCAGCACGAGTAGCGCTACCTGCTTTCTGTTCGATAGCAGCCCAGTCCACTTTCGGAGCTTTGCCCGAGAAGAAGAGTTCCAGTTTTGCTGCCAGTTCCGGGTTTGCTTTCGCCCATGCAGCTTTCTTTGCATACTTTTCAGCAACGATCTTTTTCAGTTCTTCTGCTCTTTTTGCATACAGTTCGGCTACTTCCGGGAATATAACGAACGGGTTGGTAGGATCACCACCCAGATTCTTGATTGTATTTACATAAGCGTCGCCACCGAGAGGAGCACCGTGTGTAGCGCAGTTAGCTTCATAGCTGCTGCCGTCTGCCTTGCGTGCACCTTTACCCATTACGGTTTTACCGATAATCAGTGTCGGACGTTCTTTTTCAGCTTGTGCTTCTTTGATTGCCGCACGGATTTCGTCAGGATCATTACCGTTGATACTAAGTACGTTCCATCCCCATGCTTCATATTTCATGGCAGTGTCTTCAACGGTTACGTCTTTCGTTTCTGTAGAAAGCTGAATATCGTTGGAGTCATAGAACATAATCAGGTTGTCCAGTCCCAGTGCACCGGCAATACGTCCGGAACCTTGAGAGATTTCTTCTTGAATACCACCGTCAGAGATGTAAGCGTAAATAGTCTGATTCATCACCTCGTCGAAACGGGCTTTCAAGAATTTGGCAGCGATAGCAGCACCTACTGCAAAAGTGTGTCCCTGTCCCAGCGGACCGGAAGTATTTTCGATGCCACGCATGATGTCCACTTCAGGATGTCCCGGAGTAGGGCTTCCCCATTGACGGAATTCTTTCAGCTCGTCCAGCGTGAATTTTCCTGTCAATGCCAACGTAGAATAAAGCATCGGAGACATGTGGCCCGGGTCGAGGAAGAAGCGGTCACGTCCTTCCCAACGGGGATTTTCAGGATCGTATACTAGAAACTCAGAGAAGAGTACATTTACAAAGTCAGCACCACCCATGGCGCCACCCGGGTGACCGGAATTGGCTTTCTCAACCATTGAAGCAGCAAGAATACGGATGTTATCCGCTGCACGATTCATAAGTTTGTTATCGTTCATATCATTAAAATTTAATTGATTTCTGTCAGATTGTTCGCAAAGATAACTCTTTATGTGGATTTAACAATCCAAAAGAGCTATCTTTTTTATCGACAATTTTACGGTCTTCTTGTTTGTGATACAATAAGTAATTGCTCTAAAATTACTGTAACTCTAAAGTAACAATGGACTTAGCAGGAAGTTTTACCTTCATTGTACCTTTATTGATTTTTACCTCTTTGAAAGGTGCCGGTTTTACAATATTAGGTTTTTCAAAAGAATTGTAATCGGTCAGTTTGGAAGCGGTCAGAATCTCTCCGATAGCTTTCTTGGCTTTCGTATCACCCAGATTGATGGTGATTTCCTGCGCTTCATCAGCATCTACATTGGAAAGAGAAATATGGATTACCCCATCTTTGTTTTTGGAAGCTGTGGCGCTCACCATCGGTACAGTGCGGTTATCACGTACATTTATCTTTTCGCAAGTCAGGTCGATAGGAAGATAAGTGGCATCCTGGTGTACTTTATACATCTTGAAGACATAATAAGTAGGCGTCAACACCATTTCTTTGTCTTTCGTCAGAATCATCGATTGAAGTACATTGACAATCTGTGCGATATTTGCCATCTTCAGGCGGTCTGTATATTTGTGGAATACATCAAGACTTAAAGAAGCCACGAAAGCATCACGAAGTGTGTTCTGCTGATACAGATGTCCTTTGATGGTTCCCGGTTCTTCATCCCACCAGGTTCCCCATTCGTCCAGTAAGAGGGCGATTTTCTTGTCCTTGTCATATTTGTCCATGATGGTACAATGTTTCTTGAGTACATCTTCCACTTCCAGACATTTGCCCATCGTCCAGTAATAATCATCCTTGTTGAATTGAGTGGCTGATCCTTTGCTGCCACTCCATCCGGTTACGGTATAATAGTGCAGAGAAAGACCGTCCATCCGGTGTCCTACGCGATTCATCAATACATCTGTCCATTTGTAATCATAGTCACTTGCGCCACTGGCAATCTTGAACAGACGGTTGCCGTCATAATTACGGCAATAAGTAGAATAACGACGATATAAGTCTGCGTAATATTCCGGACGCATGCTGCCACCGCACCCCCAGCTTTCATTTCCTACACCGAGATATTTCAGTTTCCATGCTTTGTCGCGACCATTCTTACGGCGAAGGTTGGCCATAGGCGAGTCTCCATCAGAAGTCATATATTCCACCCATTTGGCAAGCTCTTCCACTGTGCCGCTACCTACATTTCCACTCACGTATGGTTCGCAACCCAGCATTTCGCAAAGATTCAAAAACTCGTGCGTTCCGAAACTATTATCTTCAATGGTTCCGCCCCAGTTGTTATTCACCATCTTCGGACGGTTCTCTTTCGGACCAATGCCGTCCATCCAGTGGTATTCATCGGCAAAGCATCCGCCCGGCCAGCGAAGAACGGGAACGGACAAGTCTTTCAGTGCATTGAATACGTCTGTGCGATATCCCTTGATATTAGGAATATCCGAGTTTTCGCCTACCCAAAGACCGCCGTAGATACATGAACCCAAGTGTTCGGCAAACTGGCCGTAAATTTCCTTCGGTATGATTTCTTTGCCTTGATCGGCATGTACGGTTATGGTAGCACTCTTTTGTGCAGAAAGAGATACAGATGCTGCCAGAAAAGCCGTGCTGACTAATAGTTTTGCTTTCATAAATGGTATTTGTTTAATGATTATTTTTTACCACAGATTACGCAGATTATCACAGATTGATTTTATTCTGACTACTATCATGTTATAACCCATAAATAATCTGTGTTAATCCGTGTAATCTGTGGTGACTTCTATTTTAGTAAACGAACTTCATAAACGGCAGAGGTCCATTCCGTCCCGTCAGGGATAAAACGTATCGGACAACTACCCGTATTCAGTTTTTGAGGCAGAACGTATGAAAGGGTTATGAAACCGTCTTTATCCGCTTCACTGACAGTTGGATGAATAGCCAACTTTTCGTTATTCAAAAGAATAGCCACTTTATTGCGGTCATCTTTCCGTACCGTAATCAGGAGGCGGCTTGCTTCTTCTTTCACTTTCAACTGATAGCCGAACCAACCTTTAGCACGTCGGAAATGCCGGTCTTTATTCGTCCCTGTTTCTGCCTGCTCATACTGGATGCCATGATCAGACTCCGGCTGCTGTTCGCCAGGGAAGATCAGGTCAATGGTTTGATTAGCTAATTCCGTTGCTTTTCGTTCAGCCGTTGCCATCTCTTCCTGAATCGCTTTAAACTGCTCTTCGCTTGCCTGTCGGAAATAAACGGCATAACGGGAATTATGCAGGCGGAAGAACGGGACGAGTTCCAATGCTTTGCCTTGTGCAGGATAAACCTCTCCGTTATAGCTGAAAGTAATCCGGCTATTCTGTTCTTTCTGAAGAGATTTGCAGATTGAATCTGGATTTCCTATCAGCATCGGGACTTCTTGCAAAGGAATTTGTTTGCCATGAGCGATATGTCCGCCACGGCTGTCATCGGCATATAAACCGTCAAGATGTTCTGTGCCTGTGGAAGCTGCAAGAACGATCGGACCATATAAGAAAGCATAATAATCTTTCTTGTCGGGAATCTGTTCCACGCTGACTTTCATAGGCAAGTGGAAAGTAACGACATCTCCTTTTTTCCATTTGCGGGAGAGAGGAAGATATTGGTTACCTTTTGCCATAATGAACATTTTTCTTTTTCCATTGATGCTGACGCTATATCCTTTGGATTGGTTCGCCCATTCCGGAATACGTATCATTAAAGTACGTTTTTTCTTAGGCGCTTCATCTATTCGCAAAGTTACCTTGCCGTCATCAGGGAAACAGGTTTCCTGTGTCAAAGTAATGCCTTGCTCTTTCCAGGTCAGTTGTGAAGGAATGAAGAGATTGACATAAAGAGTGTCTTTCCGATACGCATAGATAAATTCACCGTATTTGGTATGATTCTCCAAGCCTGAACCTACACAGCACCACATGGATGTTTCCGGTTGTGAGTACACACGATAGTGTCCCGGACGCATAGGAGTGAAGTAGACAAATCCACCTTTATCCGGCTCTTGTGACGCTAGAATATGATTGTAAAGCGCACGTTCGTAATAGTTTACGTAGTTGGGATCAGGTTCGTTTGTTTGATTCGGATTGTGAGAATTCTGATAAAGCATTTTGGTAAGACGGAGCATGTTGTAAGTATTACAGGTCTCCGGTCCTTGAACGTCGTTCAGCATGGACGTGAAGTTATCCGACGGATGGAAATGTTCGCGGACGCTATTTCCTCCGATGCAGACAGAACGGTGATTGACTACCGTGTTCCAGAAAAAACGGGCGGCATGATCCCATTCTGCAGCATGATTCCAATTCTTGTCGTCTTGTGAAAGTTCGGCTATTCGCTTGTAGCCGATCACTTTCGGAATCTGTGTGTTGGCGTGCATCCCCGTCAATTTGTCTTCTTCTTTGATAAGCGGGTCTAAGATGAGCTTGTGAGAGAAACGGCGTGCCAGTTCCAGATACTTCTTGTCGCCTGTGATTTCGGCTACGTCAGCGAACGTTTCGTTTAATCCGCCATGTTCGCTACGAAGCATATCCTGCATTTGTTCGTCGCTCAAGCCGGAAGTGATATCGATCATCCAATCTGTAAAAGCGATAAGCATTTGGCGTGCAAGGTCGCTTCCTGCATAGAGATATGCATCCCGCAATCCGGCGTAAGTCTTATGTATATTGTATAGAGGCACCCATTTGCCGTTAAGGTCGAAACCTCCGGCACGGATCTTTCCTGCTTTTATATCTTTCCAAAGTTGAAGGCTTCCCGGAGTTCCTCCGATGAATCCTGTGCCGACAGTTTGTTGTGCCCGGTTCAACTCATTCAGCATGTAGTTGAGGCGATTATAGACTGCGGTATCTCCGGTGGCGGCATACATCATGGAAAGTGCGGATAAATAATGTCCGCCGATATGTCCGTCCAATCCGGTATTTTCCCAATTGGTGTAGCTGGGGGCTTTAGGCTGTAACCCTGCTTCGCGGAGAAAAGGAGCGAGCAGACGGTCGGGGTCTAATGCAAGTATGTAATGTAAATCAGTCTGTTGAGCTTGCAGAAACGGACTATCCAATAGTTTCACATTCTGTAAAGGGAAGTAAGACACTTGTGGGGCGTTTTGAGCTTTGCCCAGTGAGATGGACAGCACAAGTGCAAGTATGAACGAGGTGGTTTTCATGATAATAGTCTCCCCATCTCCCTCTCCAAAAGAGGAGAGGGGTGGAGATAATTAATGTTAATACTTAGTTAGAATTGGCTCTTGATAAACAGCGATTTATCGGCAATCTCTGATGAACAACAATGGATTGCCGACTGTCAATTATTTAAATTTGACTGCTGCCTCTTCGATAGGCAATCCTGCCTTGTAATTTTCGATGTATGCATTGAAGCCGGCTACATCTTCGGGCGTAGGTGATACCTCGATACCCGCGTCACCGACAAATACGCTTTCATCCAGAAAATCGGCAAGAGATTGTTTCTTTTCATTGTTCACGAGGTAAGAACCTAACAGGGCAATACCCCAGGCACCACCTTCACCGGCTGTTTCCATCACGGAAATAGGCGAGTTGATGGCTGCAGCAAGTATTCTTTGGCCTACTCCCTTTGTTCTGAATAATCCTCCGTGACCAGTAATTCTGTCCACTTTGATTTTTTCTTCGTTGAACAGGATGTCGTTACCAATCTTGAGTACTCCTACCGAAGCATACAAGTGAGTCCGCATAAAGTTTGCCAGGTTGAACTTGTCATTTGCCGAACGTACAAACAAAGGTCTTCCGTCAGCAAGTCCTGTTACAGGCTCGCCTGAAATATAATTGTATGAAAGCAAACCTCCACAATCAGTATCACCAGTGAGCGCAATATTGTAGAGTTTACTATAGATTTCATCCATATCTACAGGTATGCCCAGAAGCTCCTGGTATTCCTTGAACAAGTTAACCCATGCGTTGAGATCAGAAGTGCAGTTGTTGCAATGCACCATGGCTACCAGACTTCCGTCAGGAGTTGTCACCATGTCAATCATTTCGTATGGCTTCGACAGTTCTTTCTCCAATACAATCATTGAGAATGAAGAGGTACCTGCGGATACATTTCCGGTACGTTGTTTGACTGCGTTAGTCGCAACCATTCCGGTACCTGCGTCTCCTTCCGGCGGACAAACCGGTATTCCTGCCTTCAAATGACCCGATGCATCGAGTTTTTTACTTCCTTCCGGAGTGAGGACACCGGCATTTTCACCAGCTGACAATACTTTAGGCAGAATATCTTCCAGTTTCCAGTTATATTCTTTCGGAGCAATCAGTTTGTTGAACTTAGCCACCATTTCAGCCGAATAGTTATGGGTAGTCGGATCAATAGGAAGCATACCTGATGCATCACCTATTCCCAGCACCTTTTCGCCTGTGATCTGCCAATGCACATAACCTGCTAGAGTGGTCAGGAAGTCGATTTCATTAACGTGTGATTCATTGTCTAAAATAGCCTGATACAAGTGGGAAATGCTCCAACGCAGAGGGATATTATAGACAAATAGTTCGGATAAAGCAGCCGCTGCGCGACCTGTATTAGTGTTTCTCCAAGTGCGGAAAGGCACGAGGATTTCTTCTTTTTTGTTGAATGGCATATAACCATGCATCATAGCGCTGACACCGATGGCAGCCAGAGTCTCGATCTCTATGCCGTATGCATTCTTTACGTTAGTACGAAGATCAGCATAACAATCTTGCAGCCCTGACCAGATGGCTTCAATGCTATACGCTGTCTCTTATACACATCTGACGCTGCCGACGATGTGGCTACCTTGAGCAATAGGCTTGTTTTCCTGGTCGATCAAGACAGCTTTTATTCGTGTAGAACCGAGTTCTATACCAAGAATTGCTTTACCTGCCTCGATGGTTGATTTTGCATCTAATTTCATGTTGAAATCAATATTTTAAGGTATAACGATCATTATAAAAAAATCAAGTTTCGCAAAAACTTAACGAAATAATTAAGCCATGCGAAACTTGAATAATTGTTTTTAGCAAAGTGCTTTATTCAACATGTAATAAACTTCGTTCATGCGCAGTTCTTTCTTGAAGCAGCTGATCGTAGTATCCTTGTTAATATGCACCATTTCGATACCTGCGATTTCAGCATAATCTTCCCAATATTCTGCTGTCAGGTCGTAAGAGAAGCAAGAGTGGTGAGTTCCACCAGCCAGAATCCATGCACCTGCACCTACTTCAAGGTTTGGCATCGGAATCCAGAGAGCAGAAGCAACCGGCAACTTAGGCAGCGGTTTCGGCTCGATACATTCTACGTCGTTCACGATCAGACGGAAACGGTTACCCATATCTACAACAGTAGCAGTACAGCCTGTACCTACTTTTGAAGTGAAGACCAGACGTGCAGTCTGACTCTTGCGGATACCTATACCGAGGAAGTGTACTTCCAGGCGAGGTTTGTTGGCTGCGATAAGCGGACAGATTTCCAACATGTGTGACTGAAGGATAGAGCTGTTTGCACCATCGAAGTTCAGTGTGTAATCTTCCAGGAATGAACAGCCTTTAGGAAGACCCTGATTCATTACCCATACAGTGCGGTACAGAGCAGCCGATTTCCAGTCACCTTCAGCACCGAATCCATAACCTTCCGCCATCAGACGTTGTGAAGCAAGACCCGGGATTTGATCGAAACCATTGTATTCAATGTCGCCCAAATCGTCGAAGTTGGTAGTAAATCCTTTGGCACCTTTTGCTTTCAGGATAGCACGTATAGCCAGTTCAGCCTTGGCAGCATTCCATACTTTCTGGTAAGCTTCAGTTGATTTATCTTCCAGAGAAGCATCGTGATCGTATTCCTTGAAGTAAGTAGCTACCAATGCATCTACCTCTTCATTTTTGATATCCTTGTGATATTCCATCAATTCGCTTACCGGACAGTAATCTACGTGGTAACCCATACGTTGTTCAGCTTCCACTTTATCACCATCGGTTACAGCTACGTTGTTCATCTGATCGCCGAAACGGATAATCAGCATATCCTGTGAATCTGCCCAACCGGCACAAACACGCATCCAAACGGCAATCTTATGCAAAGTCTCTTCCTCTTTCCAGTAACCTACCACTACTTTACGACGGATACGCATACGGGTGCAGATATGTCCGAATTCGCGGTCACCGTGAGCAGACTGGTTCAGGTTCATGAAATCCATGTCCATTGTATCCCAAGGAATTTCCTTGTTGAATTGAGTATGCAGGTGCAACAAAGGCTTCTTCAACTGTTGCAAGCCGTGAATCCACATTTTAGCAGGAGAGAACGTATGCATCCAAGTGATAACACCGACACACTTTTCGTCATTATTGGCTGCTTTGAAAACAGCTTCCACTTCTTTAGAAGAATTAGCTGTTCCTTTGTATACCACCTTTACAGGAAGTTTACCGGATTCGTTCAATCCGTTAACCATTTCATTAGAGTGTGCGTCTACTGCGATT
>ERZ1504706.483-NODE-483-length-15833-cov-4.980289_pt1 | contig 15833 bp, 14 predicted proteins | sample MGYA00575747_ERZ1504706 | MGnify/ENA primary metagenome ERZ1504706 (study PRJEB39906, sample SAMEA3182081) | gut metagenome | biome: human; feature: gut; material: Stool; isolation source: human stools | place: Canada | collected 2012-12-04 ...
CACCTCTCTATTCGTCGGCAGCGTCAGATGTGTATAAGAGACAGTTCTGGCGCTCAACCGTGCCGGCAAGCGCGCCGAGCAGCTGCAGGACGACAGCGACCTCGAACCCGAAACCGACGAACCGTCGTTCCGTTCGGAGGAGGACAGCATCACGCGCTTCGACAACACCAAACGCCGCAGCCGCCGCAACCGCAACCGCCGCGAAAACGGCCGTGAAAACGGCCGCAACGGTCAGCACGGCAGCCGCCGCGAGAACGGCAACGGAGCCGCCGCGCAACAGGCCGAAGGCTCGGCCGAGGAGGCCCGTCCGACGGCTGAGAACGGCGCAGCGCCGCAGCGCGGCGGTGTCGAGAAGGGACACGGCCGCAACGACCGTTCGCGCCGCCGCAACAACGGAGGCAATGGAAACAATGGCAACGGAGCCAACGGCAGTCAGGAGCACCGCGAGGAGCGCACCGCCGCCCCGGCCGAACAGCGTGCGGAGGGAGAGGCTCAGGGCAACCGTCCGCGTCAGAACCGCAACCGCAGCCGACACAACCGCCCGCGTCCGAACGGAGCCGCCGGAGGCGACGAGCGCCGCACGAAGAGCCGCCCCGAAGGGGGCCGCAAGGCGGAGGAAGCCTGATAACCCGCACGCCATCCAGACGAAAACCGGACATGGAGCGGGCAAACGCTAGGAACAATCATGAAGGCATCGAGCCGTAGAGAGAATCGACCGTACAGCACGGCTGAGACCGTCGCACAGCGCAGCAACATGCGCGCGGCGGAGCATGCGGGAGCTGCGGGGAGAATATGGAGCGTCGCCTCATGCGCGGGCAAAGCCCTCCGCACGGGGATGCGCCGGGGATGGATGCTGCTCGCCGCAACGACGGTCTGCGCCGCCGCGGGCGGCTGCATGGCCCACACGCAGAGCGTCGCAGTCGATGTCGACGCTCGTGACTGGAGCCGGCCGGCGCTCCTGTCGTTTACCAACAGCGACACCACCACGCTGCGCGACCTGCACCTCTTCGTCCGCTGCAACGAGCGCTTCGAGGCCGACTCGCTGCCGCTGCGCGTGATGCTCCTCTCGCCCGACTCGCTCCGCTTCGAAGAGCGCTTCGTGCTCCGCACCGAGCGCAGCGAGCTGCCCGCCGCACGGAGCCGCGTCTGCGAGGCTCCCTTCCGGAGCCGGGTCGTACTGCCCGACACGGGCCGCTACCGCCTCGTCATCGCCCCCGCAACGCCGCAGCGCGGCATCGAGGCAGTGGGCATCAACATCGTAAAAACAGAATAAACCGACCAATCCGTCATGGGAAAAGACAAACTGCGCCGTTTCAGCGAAAACCTCACCTTCAAGTGCTTTGTGCAGCCCGAATTCGACGACATATTCCGTTGCGACCATCCGCTCAAGGGGCACTGGCAGCGCGATTTTTTCCACAACGACCATCCCATCGTCCTCGAACTGGGCTGCGGCAAGGGTGAATACACCGTGGCGCTGGCCGAACGCGAGCACGGGCGCAACTTCATCGGCATCGACATCAAGGGGGCCCGCATGTGGCGCGGCGCCAAGACGGTCACCGAGCGGGGCATGACCAATGCCGCCTTCCTGCGCACGCGCATCGAGTTCATCGACCACCTCTTCGGCGAGGGGGAGGTCTCGGAAATCTGGATTACCTTCCCCGACCCGCAGCTCAAGACACGCCGGGCCAAGAAACGCCTCACCTCGCCGCTCTTCCTCGAACGCTATGCCCGGCTGCTGCGCCCCGACGGATGGCTCAACCTCAAGACCGACTCGAAACACCTCTACGCCTACACGAACGAGGTCATCCGCCGCTTCGCGCTGCCGTGCGAAGTCTCCGAACCCGACATCTACGGCTCGGGCTTTGCCGACGAGACGCTCTCGGTCAAGACGGCCTACGAGACGCTTTTTCTCGAGAAGGGGCTCCCCATCACCTACACCCGCTTCTCGCTGGGCGGGCGCCGCGACTTCCCCTGGTTCGACTGGGAGGAGGACCAAAAGCTCGAAAAGGACAACGAGGAGGAGCGCCGCCGGTAAGACCGTTCGGGAGGACGCCTTTCTCATACGGAGGGCCTGTTGCACCGCCCCATTATCCCGTAATACCACACCCCGACGGGCAGTCCGCCCGCCGGGGCTCTTTTTCCCGGTCTGAGCGCCTGACAAACCCCGCATCCAAACTGCCCTTCCACCGCGCGTCACTGTCTTCGGAGCTGCACCCCTTCATTCGAAGCTGCGCCAACCTCACCTTATCCACCGGCCGACGACACGCCACCCCACTTGAACCGCTCCGCGCCCCTTCAAGCGACCGAACTGCCTCCGAACAGCCTCCCAACAGCCTCGACATTCCCTCCTTAACAACCCTCCGCCTCCATGCCCGTCCCCTTCACCCACTCTCTACGGATAAAAGCGCTCAGTCTACTAAAATTTTAGAAGAAATATTTGCATTTCTAAAAAATTAGTAGAATATTTGCATGGGGAGAGCACAGCAGAGAAAGATAAGCCCCCAGCGCACCGAACGAAGGGGCGTAAGAAGTAACCCGTCGCAGCGTCAGAAAGTGCAGAAAGCGCGACACGGTGGCGCATCGGACAGAGGGGCGGGAAAAACAACCCGTACCGACGTCAGAAGCAGAATGGACGGATGGCAACCAGCACCACCCCGGCAAACGGAAGGCCTCAACGCAACCGCCCCACCCCGAAAAGCGGGCAGGAAGGAGCCTGAACCCGACGAACAGCAGCTCCGTCCGAGAGCTCACAAACCATAAAAAACGTAGAAAAACCATGGATACAAAGATGAACAACAGCACCCCCGCCCAGTCGCTCACGCGCGGCGAGGAGGAAATCATGCAGATACTCTGGCAGCTGGGCGAGGCGACGGTCAACGAGGTGATTGCCTGCACCCGGGAGCCGCACCCCAAGTACACGACCGTGGCCACGTTCCTCAAGATTCTGGAGAACAAGGGCTTTGTCGGCCACACGGCCGAGGGCAAGAGCCACCGCTACCACCCGCTCGTGGCCAAGGAGTCCTACGCCCGAAACGTCATGCAGTCGATGCTGGGCTCCTACTTCAACGGCTCGCTGGCTCAGATGGTCTCCTTCTTCTCGCAGCACGAACAGATTTCAATCAAGGAGATGGAGGAGATTCTCGAAATCATGCACTCCATCCGCAAATAGCGCCCGGAGCCGCCGACTCCCCGCACTCAGTCAACCAACCTCAAAAACGGACAAACCATGAAGGAGCTGACGACCTACCTCCTCGAATCGCTCGCCTGCGGCGGCGTACTCTACGCCTGCTACCGCCTGCTGCTCGACCGCCGCGTCGCCTTCGGCTGGTGCCGCGGCTGGCTGCTCGCCCTGCCGCTGCTCGCCGCCGTCATCCCGCTGCTGCGGATTCCCCTCTATCCGGGCGAGGTGATTTACCTCACGGCAGCGCCCGCTCCGCAGAGCGGGCTCCCCGTCCCTGCCGAGGCGATGCCTGCCGCGGTGGTCGAGGCGGAACGCATCACGGCCGGGGAGCTCCTCGCATGGCTCTACGCCGCAGGTGCGGCCGCGGTGCTCGGAGCCGCCGCCGCCCAGCTGTGGCGCATCCGGCAGCTCGGCCACGGCGCCGCAGTCACCCGCACGGGCCGCATGACACTCGTCCGCACGCGGCAGCAGTGCGCCGCGTTCTCCCTCTTCGGCAGGGTCTACGTCTGGGAGCAGCTCCCGCCCCGCGAGCTGGAGGCGGTGCTGCTGCACGAGGCGAGCCACATCCGCCGCCGACACTCGCTGGAGCGGCTCGCCATGGAGCTCCTCAAGGCGGCGCTGTGGTGGAACCCCTACGTCTGGCTCGCCGCACGGCGGCTGGTCGAGGTCGAGGAGTACGAGGCCGACAGCGACGTGCTCGCATCGGGATATGCACTCAACAGCTACATAGATACCCTCTTCATGCAGCTTTTCGGTTATAGTCCGGAAATAGCCAACGGGCTGCGCAGTTCATTAACCAAAAAACGACTCAAAATGATGACTTCAAAGACCCCGAGCCGTCATGCACGGCTCCGACTTGCGGCCACACTGCCCTTCATCATCGGACTGCTCTGCGCCTTTGCCTTCACCTCACGAGCCGCAGTCATTCTGCCGGCCGAGACCGCCGAACCGGCCGCACTCGCCGCAACTACACCGGCTGCAACACCTGCTGCCACGGCCGAGACTCCCGCCGTCACCACCGAAATGAACCTGCAGCAGCCCGCAGCTGCCACGCCGGAGGTCTGGCCCTCGGACAAGGGCTGCCGCGTACACCTTGTAGTCGCCTTGAGGGACTTTACCCGGAACGGGAAACACGCCACGACGAAACGGGACGCCTCGGGGGTGATTGTTCGCGTCAAGGGCTCCACGCTGAGTGCGGTCACCGACAAAAAGGGGGTGGTCGAACTGACCGTACCGCAGGGGCACCTGCTCGAGGTCTCCCGCACGGGCTATGAGACCCGACTGGTCAAAGTTCCCCGCGAGGAGCGCTTCTCGCAGTCTGTCATACTCGACAAAAGCGCCGGCGATACGGACAACGAGGCCCGACAGCCCAAACAGGCCAAAGGTATTCGGTCCACCGACTTTTGTGACAAGAATGGCGTGGCGGGAACACCGCTCTACCTGGTCGACGGCATCGAAACCGACCCCAACGACATTCCGACAAACATCTATAATTTGACCATCATTCCGGCCGAGATAGCCGTGGATAATTACGGCGAGGAATGGGGACGCTTCGGCGTAGTGGATATAAGGACCCAAAACATTCGGGAGATGGCCCGGGAGACAGAGGGCTTCCCCTTCCCCGGGGGTGAAACGATGCCTTCGTTCGAGGGCGGTGACCTCGGAAAGTTCCGCCAATGGCTCCAGACTCAGGTGCGCTACCCGGCCAAGGCCATCGAACAGCAAATCGAGGGACGCGTCGTCTGCTCGTTCGTCGTCGAGCGCGACGGCTCGGTCTCCAACATCACGGCACTGCAGTCACCCGACCGGCTGCTCACCGACGAGGTGCGGCGCGTGCTCGCAACCTCACCCCGCTGGACCCCCGGCATGCAGAAGGGCAAAACGGTCCGCGTGAAGCTGGTCGTCCCGGTGGATTTCAAGCTTCCCCCAATCTCAATTGTGACTCCCATTGTCCTCGATGGAGAAGATGACGTGATACCACCAATCGAAGACATCCCATATCTGAAAGTCGATACGATGCCCCTCTTCCGGGATGGAAACCCACATGCCTTTTCCCAGTGGCTCCAGACACAGATACGCTACCCGGCTGAAGCGCTCAGGAAGCGAATCGAAGGGCGCATCATCTGCACGTGCGTAATCGAGCGCGACGGTTCGGTCTCAAACGTCCGGCCCCTCAAGATTGCCGACATATCGCTGTATGAAGAGGTGAAACGTGCGCTCAAGAACTCGCCCCGCTGGACGCCCGGCCGCCACAAAGGCAAAATCGTCCTCGTAAAGAAGGTACTGGTGGTCGATTTTTCCATCGAAGAGAAAAAGACCGACAACTCCACCGCAACAGTCCAAGGAAACATCACCGTTTTACCGACCGAATAGCCCGAGTCTGAAGGGACCCGGGAAGAAGCGGACAGAGAGAACATATCCGACCATCAAGCGGAAGAGGGCGCCCGACCTGGTTCAGCGGGCACCCTCTTTTTTGTCATTCCGCTCCATCCGGGGCGGGAAGGGGTCAATATGCGGCCGGGAAGAGGTGCGGCAGAGGCGCCGACCGCTCCGGAGCGCAGCATCAGTTCTGCGGCAGGCCGAGCAGCCGAGCCAGACGCTGCGAGAGCTGCGTGTTGTCCATCACACCGCCCAGGCGCCCGGCCCCCGTGCCGTAGAAGTATACCGGCACGAGCGTTCCGGTATGGCTTTTCGAGCCGAAGTTGTACTGCAGACCGTTTTCGGCCTGCGTGAAGTCCTCGTCGTTGGCCGGAATCGACAGCCCGCCCGTCTCGTGGTCGGCTACGACCACCACGAGCGTTCCGGGGTGTGCATCGGCATAGTCCATCGCCTCACCAACGGCGGCGTTGAAGTCGCGCATCTCGGCCAGAAGGCGTTCGGCATCGTTGTCGTGGGCCGCCATGTCGATGAGCGACCCCTCGACAAGCAGCATCCAGCCGCGGTGCAATGAATCGTCGGCAGTGAGCAGCTCGAGCGCCTTGCGCGTCGCCCGCGGAAGGTAGTCGCCGCGCCGGGGCGCCGCCTCGAGGTGCTTCTCGGCAAAGGCCCCCAGGACACGTCCGCTGTGGAGCGTGTCGGTCTGCTCAAACCGGTCGACCACCGTATACCCGCGTCGGCGGAAGGCGTCGAAATAGGTGCCTCCGTCGGAGCACTCCTCCGCAAGCCACTTGCGGCCGCCCCCGAAGAGCACGTCGACGCCGCTCGCCAACAAATCGCGGGTAATCGTATCGACATCACCCCGCCGGGCCACATGGGCGTAGAAGGCCGCCGGCGTGGCGTGCTGCAGGTAGCAGCTCACCACGATGCCGCTCCGCAGACCGGCCTTTTCGGCGCGCATCATGAGCGACTCGTAGCGCTCGCCATCGAGCGACTGGCCGATGGTTCCGTTGCCGGTCTTGTGGCCCGTTGCAAGCGCCGTCGCCGCGGCGGCCGAGTCGGTCACGCGGTTGTTGGCCGAGCGCGTGCAGACCAGCCCCACGCTTTGTGCGCGGTCGAACGAGGTCGGCGCGTAGCCGTTCTCGACCATCAGCATCGAGACATGGGCCAGACCCATGCCGTCGCCCACCATGAAAATCAGGTTGCGGACCTCGCCCTCGGGGTTCGCGGCCCGGACACCGCCCCACGCAAGGAGGCTCAGCGTCCAGACAAGCAGGATTGTCGCAGTCTTCTTCATAACACGAACAAAGATACGCCTTTTTCGGCGAAAATACACCGCCCGAAGGCAGGTTTCACCGCAACGTCATCGCATCGTAACACTGCGGCCGCTCCCGTCAGGCTTCGTCACAGCCGGATTTGCCCCGCCGGACTTTCCCCACCGGATTTGCCCCGACCCATCGGCCCGGCCGCCGGCGCCTACTCGCGCTGGCAGCGGACGTTGTAGCCGTAGGCGGCGTCGGACTTGTCGGTCGACTGGGGCTGGAGCAGCTTGCCCGTACTGAGCCGCTTGGAGATGTAGAAGTGCGAAATGGTCCGTCCCGAGCGGTAGTTCGACCAGTAGTGGCCCGTGCGCGTCGTGGCAAGCCCCACAAGATTGCCCTGGTCGCGGTTGCGGTAGCCCTGCGCGGGGTACCAGTCCTTCGTCCCCTCGTGCGTGTAGGTCATGCCGTAGAGCGTGCCGTCCCACGTGCTCACCCCCTCGATGTAGCGGTCCGCCTCGTCGGCAAAGTCGTCCCACGTATCGCGGTCGGGAACGCGGTAGCCCGGAGGACAGGGGTCGTAGATGCTCTTCTGCGTGCCCCACAGGTCGTCACGCGGCGAGGCCAGCCAGTCGTAGGTGCCCGTCGTCCCCTTGTTCGAGAGGAAGGTCATGGGGTGCGCCGCGGCATACTCGAGTGTCGAGAACTCGGCACCGGAGGCCTGCTGCCAGGCGTGCGCCTCGGCAAAGGCGGGGTTGACCGTGGTACCCGCCCGGGCCTGCGCCATGCTCTCGGCCGAGCTCTCGGTCGTCACGCCCCCGCAGAAGGGCTCCTTGCGCCCCCACTGGTAGTAGAGGCCGTAGGCGGTCGTCTCGCCGGGCGTGGCGGAGGTGGCCCCCAAGTTGCGGTCCTGCATCACGCGGCCGTTGGCGTAGGTGACCGTCGCGGGCTGTTCGGTGAACCAGAGGTGCCAGCTCCAGAGGATGGCCCCCTGCGCGTCGGTCAGCACCACCAGCGCATTGCCCGCCACGAAAGGCTCGACCGTGAGGTAGATTCTCCCGCGAGCCGCATCGAGCCGCACCTCGCCGAGCGTCGCCTCGACGCCCGTCGTGGCCCAGAGCCAGTCGGCACGCATGTCGTCGGTGAGCGCGATGGAGGCCCCGTCGCCCGAGCCGTTGCCGCACACCGTGGCGTCGAACATGTAGCGGCCCGCCGCCGAAATGATGTAGCAGTTGGCGCGCCCCGCAGCACTGAGCTCCTCGGCCGCGGGACCCGGGTCGGGCTCCGGTTCCGGGTCGGGCACGGCCGGTTCGACCACGCGCACCGCAATCGAGGCCTCGCGGCGCAGCCCCTCCGGAGCGGTCACCGTCACCATAAGGCGCGTCTTCACCTCCTTCTCGGGGGCCTGCGCCTTCAGCACGCACGGCATGGATGCGGCCTCGGCCTTCCCCTGCTCGACGGAGAGCTTCCACTGGGAGGCATCCTCGCCCGCGGCCGCCGCCGCGAACTCCAGCCCCGCGAACTCCGTGCTGCGGACCGTGAAGGGGATGCTGCGCTGCTCACCCGGCGCAAATTCGACCTCGGAGGCGTCGGCAAAGGCCACCTCCAGCTGACGTACGGAAGGTTCGACGCCTCCCTCCTTTCGGTCGTGGCAGCCGCACAGAAGCAGCAGACACGACACCATGAAACCCGTTTTCTTCATACATATCAATTTTAGGTTGAACGAAATGGTCCGTCATCACGCTCCGCACGGGCATGGAGCAACACCTCCCGGCACTCCGACCAGGCGGAGCACCGCAGGGACGAACCTGCAAACGGGCTGACCATCGAGACTGAGGGGGGGGGTAAGTCGGCAGCCGCAGAATCCTTCCATTCACCGTAGAAGCACAATTCGCACAGGCACGGCGGCAGGTCTTCTGACTCGCTCCACGACCGACGCCTTCCCGACTCCGCGGAGCCAGTGGCACAAAGAGGTCGGCCGATGCCCCGCAGCTTCGAAGCAGCAGGGCCGGAGCACACAGCAACGGGAATTGTTACCGATTCGCACGGTATTCCCTTTTCATTCCCGGCCGCCGCAACGGGGCCGGGAAACCGACGTGCGGGGACAAAGATAGACAAAGCGCCGGCGTATGCAAGCGCAGCCGGCCATTCGGCCCACTTTCGGCGCCCAAACGGACAACCGCCGGGGCGATTGCCGACGCGGAAGGCGGGAAAGTGGCGCTTTTTTACTACTTTTACTCCGCAAAAACAGGAGAGACATCATGGATGTAAGAATCGCCCCCGATTGGAAAGCCATCCTCGAACCCGAGTTCGAGAAGCCCTATTTCGCCGAGCTGACCCGCTTCGTGCGCGAGGAGTACGCCTCGCGACGCATCTATCCGCGCGGCAGCAACATCTTCCGCGCCTTCGACAAGTGCCCCTTCGAGCGGCTCAAGGTGGTCATCATCGGGCAGGACCCCTACCACGGTCCGGGGCAGGCCAACGGGCTCTGCTTCTCGGTGGGCGACGGCGTCCCCTTCCCCCCTTCGCTGCAGAACATCTTCAAGGAGGTGAGCGACGACACGGGGGCGCCCTACCCCTCGAGCGGCAACCTTGACCGCTGGGCCGAGCAGGGGGTGCTGCTGCTCAACTCGGTGCTCACCGTACGCGAGCACGAGGCCGCCTCGCATGCGGGCCACGGCTGGGAGACCTTCACCGACGCCGTCGTGAAGGCCATCAACGAGCGCCGGCAGGGCATCGTCTACATGCTCTGGGGCAGCTACGCGCAGCGCAAGGGGGCCATTGCCGACCCCACGCGCAACTGCATTCTGAAGGCCGTACACCCCTCGCCGCTTTCGGTCTACCGCGGTTTCTTCGGCTGCCACCACTTCTCGCGCGCCAACGAATACCTCGTCAGCCAGGGCAAGGAGCCGATTGTCTGGTAGTCGCCTCCCCGACGCGCGGCCGCTCCCGACCGAATGCAAAAATCGCCGGCTCCTACGAAAAACAGGCCCGCTTCCGACCGGGCATAAAAAAAGGCCGCTTCCCCGACGGGGAGCGGCCCTTCTCTTATGTGGCGGCAGGCAGGCCCTGCCTCTCAAACGTTATCCCAGATAGGACTTCAGCAGCTTCGAGCGCGACGAGTGGCGCAGGCGGCGAATCGCCTTCTCCTTGATTTGGCGCACACGCTCGCGCGTGAGGTCGAACTTCTCGCCAATCTCCTCGAGCGTCATCTCCGAGCAGCCGATGCCGAAGAAGTACTTGATGATGTCGCGCTCACGCTCGGTAAGCGTCTCCAGCGCACGGTCCACCTCCGTTGCAAGCGACTCGTTGATGAGCCCGCGGTCGGCGTTGGGCGAATCGGGGTTCACCAGCACGTCGAGCAGCGAGTTGTCCTCACCGTCGGCAAACGGGGCGTCGACCGAGACGTGGCGGCCCGCCACACGCAGCGTGTCGGTCACCTTCTCCTTCGGGAGCTCCAGCTCCGAGGCCAGCTCTTCGGGCGACGGCGTACGTTCGTGCTCCTGCTCGAAACGGGCGAAGGCCTTGTTGATTTTGTTGAGCGACCCCACCTGGTTGAGCGGCAGACGCACGATGCGCGACTGCTCGGCCAGAGCCTGGAGAATCGACTGGCGAATCCACCACACGGCATACGAGATGAACTTGAAGCCGCGCGTTTCATCGAACTTCTCGGCCGCCTTGATAATTCCGAGGTTGCCCTCGTTAATCAGGTCCGGCAGGCTGAGGCCCTGATTCTGGTATTGTTTGGCGACCGACACGACGAAGCGCAGATTGGCCTTCGTCAACTTCTCGAGCGCCTCCTGGTCTCCCTTCTTGATTCGCTGGGCGAGTTCCACCTCTTCCTCGACCGTGATGAGCTCCTCCTTGCCAATCTCCTGAAGATACTTGTCCAGTGAGGCACTCTCACGGTTGGTGATGGATTTCGTGATTTTTAACTGACGCATGTTTCTCTATTTCTCCTCTCAATTAAGTTTCCATATCCCGCCCGCATCAGGGAGCTACTCCACCAGGACGTAGCTGGCTGCGCGGCCGTTGGGGTAGATGCCGTCGATGGAACGAACCTTCTCGGTCATGCGCTGCAGGTCGGCAAGCGACAGAACCTGATGGTCGTTGATGTGGGTGATGACGAATCCTTCGCGTACACGGGCACGGGCCAGAATTCCGTCCGCCTTGATGCTCACCACCTGAACGCCGCCGCGGATATCCAACTCACGGCACAGCTTCGAGCCTGCATCGGCGAACTTGCCACCCAGAATCTCGACCACATCGACATCTTCCCGGGTCAATAATTCCGTTTTACCAGCCTTATTACGCAGAGTGACCTCCATTTGTTTCACCTTTCCGTCTCTTTTTACCGATAATTTGACCTTATCGTTGGGACGATGCTTGGCAACCTGCTCCTGGAGCGTCGAGGCCTGCTCGAGCTTCACACCGTCGATGTCGAGGATGATGTCGCCCTTGCGGATGCCCGCTTCGGAGGCGGCACCGCCGTCGAGCACGCTCGCCACGTAGACGCCGCCCAGCTCGTCGATGCCCAGCTCCTTGCCCTCACTGTCGAGGAAGGCCTGGTCGACCGGACGGAACGTGATACCCAGCATGGCGCGCTGCACGACGCCGTACTCCTTGAGGTCCATGACCACCTTGCGGACAATCGATTCGGGCACGGCGAACGAATAGCCCACGTAGCTGCCCGTCTGCGACTGGATGAGCGTATTGATGCCCACCAGCTCACCGTGCGTGTTGACCAGCGCACCGCCCGAGTTGCCGGGGTTGACCGCCGCATCGGTCTGGATGAAGGATTCGATGCTGAACTCGCTCGGGATGACGCCCAGCTGACGCGCCTTGGCACTCACGATGCCGGCCGTGATGGTCGACTGCAGGTTGTAGGGCGAGCCGATGGCCAGCACCCATTCGCCCAGACGCAGCGCGTCGGAGCTGCCGAAGGGGAGCGTCGGAAGGTCCTTGCCCTCGACCTTGATGAGCGCCACGTCGGTCGTCGGGTCCGAGCCGATGATTTTGGCATCGAAGACGCGGCCGTCGTTGAGCTTCACGCGCAGTTTGGTGGCATCCTCGATGACGTGGTTGTTGGTCACGATGTAGCCGTCGGGCGAGATAATCACGCCCGAGCCGCCAGCACGGCGCTCCTGCTTCTGCGGTTCGCCGCCGCGGTTGAAGCCCCGCTGCGGGATGCCGAAGAATTCGAGGAAGGGGTCATAGCCGAAGCTGCCGCCGCGCACCTCGACCTCCTGTACCGCCTCGATGTTGACCACTGCCTTGACGGCATTCTCCGCCGCATAGGTCAGGTCGGGATAGCGCTCCGATTCGTACGACGTGAAGTGGGTGCCGAGCGCCGGCGTGCGCTCCACCTCATGGTTGATATAGGTCACGCCCGGCTCCATGTTGCGGCCGAGCACCCAGGCCGTGGTTCCGCCGGCAGCGGCGGCCACGGCAATGATTCCCAGATAAAAAAATACCTTTTTCATAACATGCAAAAACTTTGGTTTCATTCTATTCGAAGTCTTTTTGCATCATAGGCACATCCTTGTTTTTGCTGGACAAACGCAACCCGTCGGCCGCTTATTATGCCGAAGGGCAAGAAAAACGTCGGAACGGCCCCCGGCGGCACGACGTTCGTTCGGCCGGGGCGTCTTCCCAGGCCCCAGCTCCAACAACCGTCCCAAAGATGCACGCCGCCCGGCGGCGGGACCGGCTCCGCTCCGCCGGGCGTCCGAACGGAACACCTCAACCCCCGAAGCACGACCGACAAAGTTCCGGCACAGCGGGGCGCAAGGCGCCGTGCGACCTATAAAAAGCGCCCCGCAGCCATACGAATCAGACTGCGGGGCACACGGTGCGTCATCGGAGGTGAAAAGGAGGTCTCGGTCTGCGGGACGGCTGCAAAGACGGCTGCGGAGAGAAAAAACGGCCGGGATAGCTGCAGAGCCGGGCGCGGAGAGGACGAGCGGCCGGAAAATAGACAGCCGGCCGGGAATCAACGGCCGGAGGCGGCTGCAGCGGGCGCTTGTCCAGTTGCCGGGGCAGCCGGGGCAGCCGGAGTGTCGACATCTTCCGCCGGACCATCCGCGGCCGAGTCATTCGTTGCCGAGTCGTCCGCCGCGGCCGGAGCCTCAAACCGGGGCACCCCGTCGATATAGCGGCCGACGAAGGCGGCCACGCGGCGCGTATACTCGTCGGGGTTGTCGTGGTAAGACATGGCATGGGCGGCGCCGGGGACCACCCACAACTTCTTCTCACCCGGCTTGGCCTCGAAGAGCGGGTAGACCATACCGGTGGGGACGAAGTCGTCGGCATCGCCGTGGATGAAGAGCATCGGCAGCCGGCAGCGCTTCACCTGCTCGAGCGCCGAGGCCTCGCGGAAGCTCCAGCCGTACTTCACCCGGCAGAGCGCATCGGCCACGTTGAGCAGCGGGAAGGTCGGCAGCGAGAAGCGCTCGCCAAGCTCCTTGGCAAACTGCTCCCAGACGCTCGTATAGCCGCAATCCTCGACAAAGCACTTGACGTAGGGGCGCTGCTCCTCACCCGAGAGCATCATCGTCGTAGCAGCCCCCATCGAGATGCCGTGGACGACCATCTGCGTATGACCGCCGAAGAGCGAATCGGCCACCTCCATCCAACGCAGCACGTCCAGCCGGTCGAGCCACCCCATGCGGATGGCCCGTCCCTCGCTGCGGCCGTGGTAGTAGAGGTCGGGCAGCAGGATGTTGAAGCCCAGGTCGTGGTTATAGAGGTAGCCGACCATGAGCATCCGCTCGGCGCAGTCGGTATATCCGTGGACAATCACGGCCGTGCGGTCGGTCGGCCGGGGTGCGGCGGCGTAGAGCGCATGGAGGCGTTCCCCCTCCCGGCCGCGGATGGTCGTGTCGCGCAGCGCTCCGGTCCGCTCGAGGCTGTCGAGCCAGGGAACGACGGCAGGATATTCCGTGCGGATGTACTCGCGGGCCGAGGCGTTCTTGGCGGCCATCACCGCGTCGGGCTTCAGGGCATAGGAGAGCAGGTAGAGGCCTCCGCCCACCGAGGCGGCGACAAGCAGCAGCAGAATGGCTGCAAGGTATTTCCAGAATCGTTTCATCGTTGCGTATTGTCCCTATTGGGTTTGCTCAGGGCCGTCCCCTCCGAACGGGGCATGGGTAGCCGTTCTGTCCGGCTCAAAATCCGCGCCGGAACGGCTCCGAAGGGGCGCTCCGGAATGTGGGCCCCGAAGGCCACGGAGCAGGGAGGGCCCTCTTCGGCCTGCGGCCGAGGAGAGCCCTCCGCACATGCGTATGAATCATTCGGCCGGCTCCGAGAGCGGCAGACCGTCGCTCCCGGCGTAGACCATCACCAGCTCGACGGGCTCCTCACCGCGGTTTTCGCCGTAGTGGAGCCGCCCCACCATCTCGATGACCCCTTCGCCGGCGCGGAAGCTCCGCTCGCGGCCGTCGTCGGCCACCACCGTCAGCTCGCCGCGCAGCACCATGCCGGCATTGATGACCGGATGGCGGTGCAGCGCCAGACGGGCGTGCGGCGCCACCTCGTAGTGGACCACCGTCACGCGGGGCCGCCCCGTCGGATAGTCGGGCAGCGGCGCCCCGTCCCAACTGACGGAGGAGTCGGCCACACACGTGGCCCGGACCCCCTCCTTCGGCCGCTCCATCACTTGCCCATCTTGCGCCGGATGTGCTCCAGCATGTCGTCGGTCATGCGCGAGAGGTCCCACTCGGGCTTCCAACCCCACTCTTCGCGGGCGCAGGTGTCGTCGAGCGCATTGGGCCAGCTCTCGGCAATCTCCTTCTTCACAGGGTCGATGTCGTAATCCATGCGGAAGTCGGGCAGACGCTTGCGGATTTCGGCATAGATGATTTCGGGCGTGAAGCTCATCGAGGCGAGATTGAAGCTGTTGCGGTGGACGAGCTTCGAGGGGTCGGCCTCCATCAGCTCGACGCAGGCGCGCAACGCATCGGGCATGTAAATCATGTCCATATAGACGTCGCCCGGAACGGGGCAGGTGAAGTGACCCGACTTGATGGCCTCGTAGTAAATCTCCACGGCGTAGTCGGTCGTGCCGCCGCCCGGCAGCGTCACGTTGGAGATGATGCCCGGGAAGCGCACCGAACGGGTGTCGACCCCGAACTTGTGGTGGTAGTAGTTGCTCAGCAGCTCGCCGGTCACCTTGCAGACGCCGTAGATGGTCGTCGGCTGCATGATGGTATCCTGCGGCGTCTTGTCCTTGGGCGAGGTGGGGCCGAAGGCGCCGATGGAGCTCGGAGTGAAGAGGGCGCAGTGGTGCTGGCGCGCCACCTCGAGCGAGTTGTTCAACGCCCCCATGTTGACGTTCCACGCCATCTGGGGATTCCGCTCGCCCACGGCCGAGAGCAGCGCCACGAGGTTGAAAATCGTATCGACGTGATAACGGGCCACCACGGAGGCCATGGCCGTAGCGTCGAGGGCGTTGAGCACTTCGAAGGGGCCAGTTTCACCCAGAGTCTTGCACTCGCGCATGTCGGTTGCGACCACGTTGGAGCCGCCGTAAATGTTACGCAGGTAGACCGTCAGTTCGGAACCAATCTGGCCGCCGGCGCCTACTATCAGGATTCGTTTCATCTGTTTGAGATTATGGTTTGGAAGTAAAGTTAGCGAAAGAATATGAAAATCGACACTTTTTTCGCAACTTTTTCACGCAAACCGAAAAAATTCCCGCACGACGAGTGCGCCCCGCCTCGCAAGGGAGCGCTCCGGCACGGCCGAGGACGGCCTGAGCACCGTCCGCCGCCCCGAACGCCCGGTGCCGGCCGGAGGCTGCGCCGAGGCCGTCCTCCAGCCACTCCGCGCCATCCGGGAAGGCCTGTCGAGCGGCCCGCTCTAAAAATTTATCGCGAAAAAAGGCGTTTTTATTTGGCCGTTTCAAAATTCTTATATACTTTTGCACCACTCTTAAAGAGGAATGCTGTTGTAGCTCAGTGGTAGAGCACTTCCTTGGTAAGGAAGAGGTCACGAGTTCAAGCCTCGTCAACAGCTCT
>ERZ1504706.572-NODE-572-length-14076-cov-5.190215_pt1 | contig 14076 bp, 13 predicted proteins | sample MGYA00575747_ERZ1504706 | MGnify/ENA primary metagenome ERZ1504706 (study PRJEB39906, sample SAMEA3182081) | gut metagenome | biome: human; feature: gut; material: Stool; isolation source: human stools | place: Canada | collected 2012-12-04 ...
AACAGGGTCTCTCCCTGTTCTGTTGTGTATCCGTATTCTTCGGGGTTCATGTCCGATTCATTGCTTGTTGTGGCGGAATTTCCTTGATAGTAGTCCCTTCTCTGGTGACGTTTTATCAGCCTGGAGACATTGATGGCAACGACAATAATGCAAAATACGAGGAAGAGATAAAATAGGTTCCCGCTGCTTGATTCCGGGGCAATAGGAGTTGCTTGTAAAATGGGTATCATTATAGTCTGTTTTTTGAGTTCCGGCCCTTGACCCGGCAGCGGCGAGGGCGTCCGGATGATGACTGGCCCGCTCGTTCGGAAGGGGCGGTCTGCGTATCTTCGGCTGGTGCTCATCCAATGCATTCCTGGCTTGGGCAGGTCTCGTTTCGTATGCGCATCGCCCGACCCGTCGCATACAAAATACGGGGTAGCGGAGATTTCGAACGGGCCAAAGATTTACAAAAAATCGGACAAAAACAAACGACGGATGAATTTTAAGCGACGGAAGCCCGAAAACGCCTTCGGATGGCGCATGCGGGGTTTCACCTGTTTTGAAGTACGATGACTATGGAGGGATGGATTAAGATACACCGCGGGCTGCTCGACTGGGAGTGGTATTCCGACACGAACTGTGTGCGGCTGGCGCTGCACCTGCTCCTGAAGGCGAATTTTCAGACCCGTCGCTGGCGGGGAATCACCGTCGAGCGGGGGCAGCTCGTCACGAGCCGCGCTGCGCTGGCCCGCGAAACGGGACTCTCGGAGCGTGAGGTGCGGACGGCTGTTTCGAAACTCGAGCGGTCGGATTTTCTGACCTGCCGGGCGACCAGCTCCTACACGGTCGTAACGATTTGCAATTACGAACGATATCAGTCTACGGACAGCACGGAGCGACCAGCCTTCGGACCGACTGATGACCGGGCGAAGACCAGCTGCCGACCAACTCCCGACCAGCGAGCGACCACAACGGAAGAAAGTAAGAAGGAAAGAAGTAATAAGAAGGAAAGAAGGAAGAGCACACACACGGTAAGTTCAGAAGAAAAGGGGGTTGCAGGGGGAAACCTCGCAGGGGAAAAACCGGCCGGGCCGTCGGGGGAGTTGACCGGGGCGGCCGATGTGCTGCTGTCATGGATAGGCGAGCGCTTCCCGCAGGTAGCCGCGATGGAGGAGCCCTTCACGCGGCAGCAGCTGGTGTGGATGCTCCGCAAGTACGACGTCGAGGACATCCGGCGCCTGGTGGCGGCGATGGACAACAAGGGGGCGTGGAAGAACCGGAGCGCCTTCTGCACCTTCACCTCCTACGCCGCCCGGGACCACGAGCTGCTGACGCGGCGGCAGGCGGAGGCCGAATGCGGCCGTTTGTACACCTACCTGCAGATGGTGCAGCTGCTCCCGACGAACGGGGGCAACTACCGTGCGGAGGATTTCGAGACGGTGCAGACGCCGCAGGGGGTACGGTGGCGCATCCGCACGCGGCGAGACTGACCGCCCGGGGGATGCGGGGCTTCCGGGTGGCGGAGGTTCTGCGGCGGCAGAGGGCGCGCGGCGGGTCGGCGGGGCCTCGGGGTCGGCGGGAGCTTCCGGAGCTGTGGAGGGAGCGCGGCGGGTCTGCCGGGCCTCGGGACGGCTAAGGCTTCTGCGGCGGCGAGGTTCCGGGGTGGCGAGGTTTTCGGGACGTTGGAGGAAGAGCGGCGGGTCGGCGGTGGTTTCGGGGCAACTAAGGCTTCAGCGGCGGCGGGGTTCCGGAGAGCGGAGGGAGCGCGGCGGGTCCCCCGGGTTGGTGGTGACACGGATTGGTGGTGGCTCGGGTCGCGAGGGCTCTGCGGCGGTGGGGGCTCCCGGGTCGATGGTGCTTCGGGGCGTCTGTTTCCCGGAGGCGTGTGGAGGAGGTTCTTTGACGTGATTGAAACCGCGCAGGCGAGCTATGCGCAAGGGGGCGGAAATCGACTTTTGCGGGGAGCCTGTCTTGACACAGCCGGAAAATCCCCGATTTTGCGGAGGGCCTGCCTTGACGCAGTCGGAAAATTCGGCTTTTGCGGGAGTGTCTGCCTCGACGCAGCCGGAAAATCCGGCTTTTGCGGGGGTGTCTGCCTTGACGCAGCCGGAAAATCTCCGATTTTGCGTGTAAATTGTGTGCCGCCGGCCCCAATAAAAAACCACCTGCGTTGCCGCAAGTGGTTGATTGTCAATAGTCGGGGAGACTGGATTCGAACCAGCGACCCCCTGCTCCCAAAGCAGGTGCGCTAACCGGACTGCGCTACACCCCGTCTGTTCCCTCCTTCCGTTACTGCCGCCGTCGCTGCAGGTTGGCGGCGCCGTTTGCGTTCCAAAACAGCCAAAACCGTCTGCTGCATTATGCCGCTGCCAACCGCTGCCGACTGCTGGTCCGTCGTTGCCGACCGTCGACCGTCGCCACTGGCCCCTCGCTGCCGCCCGCCCTGGCGGGCCGGGCATCTTTCGGAAGTCCGGGGTGCAAAGATAACGGCTTTTTCGGTGCCCACCAACTTTTCGCTTCGAAATCTTTCTCCGGCCCGAAGGGTCATCACCGCCGAAGGGTCATCACCGCCGAAGGAACCGCCGCCCGGAGGCCCGCCGCCCGGAAGCCCGCAGAATCGCCGCACTCCCGCTGCCGCGGAGGCATCACGCCCGGAGGGGCATCACCGCCGAAGGAACCGCCCGCTCTCAGGTATTGCGTCCGGAGGAGCATCGCACTTCTGCAGCAGACCGTCGAAACTGCCAGCCCGTCGAAGTTGCCCGCTATCGCGTCAGCCCGTCGAGGCGGCACGCTATCGCAGCGGCCCGTCGCGTCTGCCCGCTATCGCAGCAGACCGTCGAACAGGTGGCTGAAATCCTCGTGCGGCGCCGGCATGTAGACCTGGAAGCCCAGCGCGCGGGCCGCCGTGACGTTGCGCTCCGAGTCGTCGATGAAGAGCGTCCGGGCGGGCTCCATGCCGCTGTCGGCAATCATCTTGCGGAAGATGGCCTCCGAGGGCTTCAGCTCGCGGAGCTCGTAGGAGAGGTAGACCCGGTCGAAGAGCCGCTCCATCGGGCAGCCCGCCTCGGCGAACATGCGGCGAATCAGCTCCATCGACGAGGGGTTGTTGTTCGAGAGGACGTAGGTCCTCACGCCGCGGCGGCGCAGCGCCTCGATGAGGCGGACCTTGGCGGCCGGCACGCCGACCAGAAACTCGCCGTAGGCCTCGCCAATCTGGCGGTCGGTCACCTCGCGGCGGCCGCTGGCGGCGCGCATCCGCTCGCACGCCTCGTGGAACGTGATGAGGCCGTGCTCCATCTCGCCAATCATCGCCGCCGGGTGGTAGGGGTTGATGAGTTCGGCAATCTGCGGCATGCCGAGGCGCCGGAAGGCGTCGATGCAGCGCTCGGCGTCGAGGTCGACCAGCACGCCGCCGAGGTCGAAGACAACGCTGTCAATCTCCTCCATGGGGTGCGGCGCTGTTTGGGGTATCGTTGGGGTATTCAAGGTGTCGTTATTTCTGGAATTTCATGGTAAATCGCCGGATTGGGCGGATGAGGCACATCGGCAGCAGCTTGCAGAGGGGTATCCAGAGCCGGTTCCACCAGTCGGGGACCGTGCAGCGCTGCCCGTGCCAGAGGGCCCACAGCCCGCGCCGGGCGCAGCAGTCGGCCGAAATCAGCACGCCCATGCGCAGCCCGATGCGCTGCCAGCGCGGCGTGAGGCCGTAGAGGTCGGTCGCCACGCCGGCCGGGCAGACAGCCGTCACGCGGATGCCTGCCTCGCGGACCTCCTTGGCGAAGGCGACCGAGAAGCACTTCAGGTAGGCCTTCGAGGCGCTGTAGAGCGTCAGCCCCGGGAAGGGCATCCACAGCGAGTAGGAGGCCATGTTGAGGATGTGGAAGCGGCGCCGCGGGGCCGGCGAAGTTGCCGGTGCGGTGCCGGTGGTAGTCGGCGCGGATCCTGCCGCCGCACTTGCCGCCGGTGCCGAGCCCGTTGCCGAGTTGGTGGCTGCCGAAGCGGCGCCCGTTGCCGGTGCGGAGCAGGTCTCCGGTGCGTTGCCGGTTGCCGCCGGTGCATCGCCCTCCGGCGTCGGCTCCATTGCGTTGTCTCCCTCCTGCCCGGGCTCCGCCGCAAAGCCGTTGCGGGCGGCCATCTCGCGGGCGACGAGGCGGCAGAGCTGCGTGGCCGTGAGGCAGTGGAGCATGATGACGCGCTCGATGCGCTCGGCCGGCGTGCGGATGATGTCGCGGAACGAGAAGATGCCCGCATTGTTGATGAGCACGTCGACGGCGATGCCGGCCGCACGCAGCCTGTCGTAGAGCTCCTGCGCCGCCTCGGCGCGGGCCAGGTCGCAGGAGATGATGCGCACCTCGGCGGCGTCGAGCGCCCGGAGCTCGGCGCGCACGCACTCGAGCTTGCGCAGGTCGTTGCCCACCAGCACGAGCCGGTAGCCCAGCCGGGCGAGCCGCAGCGCGAAGCAGCGCCCGATGCCCGAACCGGCCCCGGTGACCAGCGCCCAGGCGCTGCCCTTGGTTACCTCTCCCCGTTTCATGGCAGTTTGGCGAGCTCTTCGACGATTTTGCGCGGCAGGTTGTCGCAATGCTTGCAGCACTTCATGTCGACGGAGTACATCCGCGCGATGCAGTAGTTGCGGTGGTCGCACTCGCTGCGCGTCGAGGCGTCGCCCGCACGCAGTTTGTTGACGAAGGCCGGGTCGTTGACCAGTGCGCGGGCCATCTGCACCAGCTCGAAGCCGGCCCCCAGCGCCCGCTCGATGCCCTCGCGGCTGACCAGTCCGCCCACGTAGACGAGCGGGCACTTCAGCGCGGCGCGGAACTTCACGGCATCCTCCAGGAAGTAGCACTCCTTGAAGGGGAACTGCCGAATCATGTAGGGGCCGCACCAGCGGATGAAGTAGCGGAGCCACCAGGGGGAGTAGTAGCTCATCGTATAGAGCGGGATGAGGCCGCGCATGACGGCCATCGGCGCCTTCGAGACGAAGCCCCCCGAGAGGACGATGCCGTTGACGCCGAAGCGCTCGATTTCGCGGGCGATTTCGATGCTTTCGGGAATCTCGATGCCCCCCTTGAAGCCGTCGTACATGTTGTGCTTGACCAGCACGGCCATGTTGCGGCGTGCGGCCGCCTCCATCACCTCGGTCAGGCACATGCGCATGAAGCGCATGCGGTTTTCGAGCGAGCCGCCGTATTCGTCGCGGCGGTGGTTCGTATAGGGCGAGAGGAACTGCGAAATGAGGTATCCGTGGCCGGCGTGCACCTCCACCGAGTCGAACCCGGCATCGGCCGCCGTGTGGACGGCGCGGCCGAAGTCGCGCGCCACCTCCTCGATTTCGCTCCGGCGCATCCCCCGCACGGGGGTGTAGGCGTAGAGGTTGAAGCCCGTCGAGGCGCCGATGGGTATCTGCCCGGCGGTGGAGTAGTGGGTCATGTTGCCGCAGTGGCCGATTTGGATGCCGGCGGCGGCACCCTCGGCGTGGATGGCGTCGGTGATGTCGCGCAGCGCGGGGACAATCGCCGGGCGCAGCCACAGCTGCTTGTTGAACGAGAGGCCGCTGCGGCTGACGGCCGCATAGGCCAGCGTGGTCATGCCGATGCCGCCGCGCGCCACGCTCACGTGGTACTGCTTGAGCTGCTCGGTGGGGCCGAAGTCCTTGCCCATCGACTCGAAGGCGGCCGAACGGATGGTCCGGTTGCGGAGCGTCACGGGGCCCAGCTTATAGGGGGTGAAGAGTTTGGATTCCATCGTGGAAGCTGTTTTGGGTTCGTGTCAGTAGATGAAGGGGATGATGCGCTTGCGGCCCAGGCGGGTGAACTCCTCGCCGAACTCCTGCTCGTAGCGGCGGTAGAGCGACGCCGAGCGGGGGGCCAGGTTGGCGAAGGTCCACCAGGCGAAGACGGCGCCGGCCCACGACCACGAGGCGATGGCGAAGCCCGTCCATTCGAGCAGCTCGCCGAAGTAGTTGGCCGACGAGACGTAGCGGAACATGCCGCCGCGCGGGATGTAGTGGCGCGTGTCGCCCGGACGGCGCAGGTGGCGGATGATGTAGTCCGAGTGGAGGTTGATGGCCATGCCGGCCACGAAGAGCGCTCCGCCCACGTAGATGAAGGGGCGCGAGAACCACCCGTCGTAGTAGCCCTCGGGCGAGACGTAGAAAATCCATCCGCCCTGCATCAGGGCGTTGAGCGTGTTGAAGAGCATCCCCATGAGGACGATGCCCAGCGGCATCTTCGACTTGCCGCGCATGAGCAGCGGGAAGATGAACGACCGCTGGAAGTAGTGCGCCTCGAAGAGCAGGAAGAGGACGAGCGGCGCGGCCTCCCACATCCTCGGCGAGAGGGCCCACAGGACGGCCATGGCGATGAAGACGGGCGACTCCATGAGCACCCATCCGACCTTGTTCGGAACGGGAGGCCCGTAGCGGGGGTTGAACAGATAGCCGTACCCCGCCTCGAAGAAGTGCAGGGCGATGAAGACAATCAGGGCCAGGAAGGCCATGACGAGCAGGAAGATGTTGAAGGCTGCGGTCATGCGCAAAAGGGTATTTTCGGAGCCGTAAAGTTACGAAACAATTCGCATCGGGACAACCCGCTCCGTCGCTTTTGTTCATCGAAAGGGAGCCGCTCGTCGCCCGATGTGGCATAATTCGTGCACCGGAACGGGCGTCAACCAACAAAACTCGAAGAACATGTTTATGAAAGGAAACAGACACGACGAATCCCCGGCCGAAATCTTCGGCACGAAGGAGATGCGCTCGCCGGCGCCCACGGAGTTCATCCCCAAGGAGCGCACGGCCCCCGAAGTGGCCTACCAGCTGGTCAAGGACGAGACCTTCTCGCAGACGCAGCCGCGCCTGAATCTGGCCACCTTCGTCACCACCTACATGGACGACTACGCCACGCGGCTGATGAACGAAGCCATCAACGTCAACTACATCGACGAGACGGAGTATCCGCGCATCGCCGTGATGAGCGGCCGCTGCATCAACATCATCGCCAACCTGTGGAACACGCCCGAGAAGGGTCCGTGGAAGACCGGAGCGCTGGGCATCGGCTCGTCGGAGGCCTGCATGCTGGGCGGCGTGGCGGCGTGGCTGCGGTGGCGCAAGCGCCGCCAGCAGGCCCACAAGCCCTGCGACCGGCCCAATCTGGTGATGAGCGCCGCCTATCAGGTGGTGTGGGAGAAGTTCTGCCAGCTGTGGCAGATTGAGCTGCGCACGGTGCCTCTGACGCCCCAGTCGCCGACGCTCGACGTCGACCGCGCGCTGGAGCTCTGCGACGAGAACACGATTTGCGTGGTGCCCATCATGGGCGTTACGTGGTCGGGGCTGGACGACGACGTCGAGGCGCTCGACAAGGCGCTCGACGCCTTCAACCGCCGCACGGGCTACGAGATTCCGATTCACGTCGACGCCGCCTCGGGCGGTTTCCTGCTCCCGTTCCTCAATCCGCACAAGCGGTGGGACTTCCGCCTCAAGTGGGTTTGCTCCATCTCGACCTCGGGCCACAAGTTCGGCCTGGTCTATCCGGGTCTGGGGTGGACCGTCTGGCGCGACCGCAGCTACCTGCCCGACGAGATGGCCTTCTCGGTCAACTACCTCGGCGCCGAAATCACGCAGGTGGGGCTCAACTTCTCGCGTCCCGCGGCGCAGGTGCTTGGCCAGTACTACAACTTCATCCGTCTGGGCTTCGAGGGCTACCGCGAGGTGCAGCAGAACTCGCTCGACGTGGCGCGCTACTGCCACCAGGCCATCGGCCGCATGAAGTGCTTCGCCAACTATTCGGACGAGGTGACCAACCCGATTTTCATCTGGCACCTCGACCCCGACTATGAGAAGAGGGCGCGCTGGACGCTCTTCGACCTGCAGGCGGCGCTGCAGCAGAGCGGCTGGATGGTGCCCGCCTACACGATGCCGCGCGACATCGAGCAGATGATTGTCATGCGCATCGTCGTGCGTCAGGGCATGTCGCGCGACATGGCCGACATGCTGCTGGCCGACATCCGCAATGCGGTGGCGGAGTTCGAGAAGCTGGAGTACCCGACCCAGTCGCGCCTGAAGTTCGAACGCAATGAACATCAGGCGAGCCGCATCTTCACCCACACGGGCCACTGCCGTTCGGCGCAGTGCCACGCGCAGGATGCCCCTGCGGCCGAAGGCGCGCATGCCGGCAAGGGGTCGACGCAGCGCGAAGCCGTTCACGAGAAGGCGTAGCGCCGCCGCATTCCGCCTCCGGCCGCCGGTTCCCCGAATGAACCTTTCCCCGAACCGCGGCCGGGAGGACGGAGCGGCGGTGAGGCCGGGGCCGCCCGGGGTTGTTCGGCTCCGGCCCCTTCTCGCCGGGCGGCAGGACTTGCCGGGGTATGGGTATGGATGCCCGTTCCGGCGCTCAGTGGCACATCCGGCGTTTCGCAGCCCGTTCCGGCGCCTTCGCCGATGCTCTTTTTTCGGCGGCCTTTTGCCGAAGGCCTTTTTCGGCGGCCCGTCCCGGCGCCACGGTTTGCCGACACCTTTTTGCCGACGTTCTTTTTTCGGCGGCCCGTCCCTTCGGGGCGGCGCCGCTTTTTTTTGTGCCCGACGGAACGGTCCGCTCTGCCCCCCCCCTCTCGTCTCTGCCCCCTCTCGTCTCTGCCCCCTCTCGTCTCTGCCCCCTCTCCGCTCTGTCCCCTCTCGTCTCTGCCCCCTCTCCGCTCTGTCCCCTCTCCGCTCTGTCCCCTCTCCGCTCTGTCCCCTCTCCGCTCCGTCCCCTCTCCGCTCCGTCCCCTCTCCGCTCCGTCCCCTCTCCGCTCCGTCCCGTTCCCGTCCCGTTCCTGTCCCCGTCCCCTCTTTTGGCGGGGCGCCGCTTCGTCGCTTTTTTTCGGTCCGAGGGTTGAAAAACCGGAAAAATTGTTTAGATTTGTGATATCAAAATAATATCATCATGAAAAACGACAACTTTGTCTATTCCGGTTGGAAGACGCGCGGTCTTCCCATGCTGCTTGTGACGCTGGCGCTGCTCGGCGTCGGCATCTGGCTGGTAATCGAGGGCGGCATCCGGCTCGACGCGCAGCTGAGCGGTGGCGGCGGCCTGCTCGCTGCGGGCATCGTGCTCTGCCTCGCGGCGGCGCTTTCGTCGGGCGGCTTCATGCTGCTCGAACCCAACGAGGCGCGGGTGATGCTCTTCTTCGGCCAATACCGCGGAACCTTCTACGAGACAGGCTACTGGTGGGTCAACCCCTTCCTCTCGGCCAAGCAGATTTCGCTGCGGCTCCGCAACCTCAATGCCGAGCCCATCAAGGTCAACGACAAGTGCGGCAACCCCGTCATGATAGGTCTCGTGCTCGTCTGGCGCATCAAACGCGATGAGGTCTACCGCTCGGTCTTCGAGATTGACGCGGCCCCCGCAACGCCCGGCGGCAACGTCTCTGCAGCGGCGCGGATGACGGTGCTGGACCGCTTCGTCGGGGTGCAGAGCGATGCGGCGCTGCGCCAGGTGGCCGGGCTCTATGCCTATGACAATACGGGCGTTGAGGCGGGTGAGCTCACGCTCCGCTCCAACAGCGAGGAGATTAACGCGCAGCTCGAGCAGACGTTGAACGACCGCCTGGCGATGGCCGGCATCGAGGTGGTCGAGGCGCGCATCAACTACCTGGCCTACGCCCCCGAGATTGCCGCCGTCATGTTGCGCCGCCAGCAGGCCGACGCCATCATCTCGGCCCGCGAGAAGATTGTCGAGGGGGCCGTCACGATGGTGCGCATGGCCCTCGAGCGCCTTTCCGAAGAGGAGGTGGTCGAGCTGGACGAGGAGCGCAAGGCCGCCATGGTCTCGAACCTGCTCGTGGTGCTCTGCGCCGATGAGGCGGCACAGCCCGTGGTCAATGCCGGGACGCTGCATCATTGAGTAAGGTAACGATGTCCAAGAGTCAGGATACCAGAAGTTTCGTGCTGCGTGTCGATGCCGTGACGATGGAGGCGCTCGAAGCGTGGGCCGACGACGAGTTTCGCAGCATCAACGGCCAGCTGCAGTGGATTCTTGCCGACGCCCTGCGCCGCAGCGGGCGGCTGCCCGGGCGGCGGCGTGCGCGGAGCGGCCGCGGCGTTGCGCCGGAGGAAGTTGCGCCGGTTGAGGCCGCGCCGGAGGGAGCTGCGCCGGAGGGGGCCGCTTCGGACGGGTCGGTGTCGGCCCGTGCCGGAGCGGAAGGAGCCGGAGCAAACAGTGCCGCGCCGGAGGGGACTGCGTTGGTTGAGGCCGCATTGGAGAAACCCGCGCCGGCCGGGACAGGCACGGAAAACGCCGTGCCGGAGGGAACCTGTCCGGCTGCGGACAAGGCAAAAAGCGAGGCAAAAAACGAGACCCAAAGAAGCAATAGATGAAGAGTCGTGAATCATATGGCGCTTTTGCGCCGGAGCGCATACGGGCCTTCGTGCGCAGCCGCCTGTGGTTGGCCCTGCCGGCCGTTGCGGGGGTGGGCTTCGGCTGCTTGTGGCTCTATCGGCGCTATGTCGAGGGGCTTCCGGCCGGCGATGCCGTCCTCAAGGGGGCCTTCTATGCGCTGACGCTCGCCCTTTGCTGGGCCATCGGCATCTGGGGCGCAACGGCCCCCGAGGTTGAATCCGACCGCGAGGAGGCTCCGCGTGGTGCATCGCGGCGCGCCTTGATGTTCTGTGTGCTGCTCCTTGTGGCGCTGGTCTGCCTGCGTCCGGTGCTGGCGTGGGCCGCGGGTGAACTCTCGCCCGTGCAGGGAGGCTTCTCCCTCCTGCTGCGGCTGCTGGCGGCTGGGGCCGTGCTGCTGCCCATGTGGCTGCACGAGCGGTTGAAGTGACGCGCCGCAGAGGCCGACAAGAGCCATAGAAGCCGACAAACCCGGCCGAGGGCTGAGAGCCGCTGCCGAGGGCTGACAAACCCGGCAAGAGGGCTGGAAAAACGGCCGAGAGGGCTGGAAAATACAGCCGAAAGGCTGACAAACACAAAAGGAGGGCGTTCCGTGCGGAACGCCCTCCTTTGTTGTGTGGGTTGGACGGTGCGGCTCAGTTGACCTTGCGAATCGTGCCGCTCCATACCGAGCGAATCGTGTTCTTCGGGTCGGCGTCGTCCTTCATCTCGTACTGGATTTCGACCTTGCCATCCTCCAGCTTGGTGATTTCGATGGTGCCCTCCGTTGCGGGTGCGCCGATGTACTGGCTGGCGCTGAAGTCGTAGTAGAGGTAGGGCCACGTACCGCGCTTGACGGCAAACTCCTGGTATCCGGGGATGAACTCGCCGGCCTGTGGATTGTCGGGGTCCTTCGGCGTGGTGTAGGTGCCGGCAATCGAGGTGGCACCCTCGGCGGCCAGCACGTCGAGCTGGAAGGCCTCGTCGGTGGTGTTGTTGTCTACCAGAATCTCGAACTCGGTGGCTCCCTCGAAGTTGCTCGTGTAGGTCCACACGCGGCACTCCGAAGCATCATCCGGATTGAAGAGCACGGTCTTGTCCTCGTGCAGGATGCTCAGCCAGTCGCCCGCAGGCTTCTCGGGTGCGTTGTCGATGAAGTTGACATCGCCCATCGGATAGGTGCCCTTGATGGAGACACCCTCGGGCGTGGTGACGTCGACGATGAACTCATACTGGCTGCCCGAGCGCTTCACCTCGATGGTGCCCCCCTGAGCGAAGTCAATCAGCGGCGTCTCTTCGAGCGACTCGACCTGCTGGAGGTAGGTGCCGTAGTAGTAGACGTAGCCCATCAGGTTGAAGGTCGAGCCCTGGGTGAAGGTCATCGGCGAGACGTAGTCGTTGCTCGGCGAGTAGACGCCCTCGGACAGCACCATCTCCTCCTTGCTCGAAAGGGGCTTCGAGAGCAGGTCGATGGTCAGCTGGTGGCCGTGTGCCAGGTAACCGCCTTCGACGGTGCCCTCCTGGAGCCTGATGGTGTAGCGGTCGCTCTCGTCGCCGGTGTACTCCCAGGTGGCCGAAGCCGAGGTGAAGGTGACATTGACCGGTTCGCGGATGACCGGTGCGCCGCCCGACGGGTCGGTGCGGTCGACGAAGGCGAGCTCACCCTCGTAGGTGAATGCGAAGTTCTCCTCCTCGGTGCCCACCACGAAGGTGCCCTCGATGAGGTATCCCTTCTGCGTGTGGAGAACCGTGATTTCGCCCTCGACGGGCTTGCGGTAGGCGATGGTGCCGTCCTGCTTCTTTTCGCGGACCCACGTGTAGTCGGGGTTGGCCGTGCCGGTGGTTGCGCCGCTCTTGAGCGTATAGGTGCCCTCGGGCAGCCGGGCTGCCGAGGCGTCCTGGCTGGCCTGGCCGTAGAGGTCGAGGTAGAGGATGATGCCCGGTTCGGTGGGAACCTGTTCGCCCTGGTCGTCGATTTCGAAGGGAACGTTGCTCAGTCCGATGTAGTAGTTGGCCGAGCCGTCGCTGCCCGTGCCGCCCTGATAGGTGGCGTCGGTGACGGTCGTCAGCGTGAAGGTGTCACCCGTCGAGGGTTCGGGGCCGGGCTCGCCCTGCGTCTCGCTCACGCAGCGCACCGAACATCCGGCCGCGCGGTTCGAGCTGCTCTGCGGATTGAGGTAGGCGGCCAGGAAGTTGAGGATGTAGGAGTACTGCTCCTGCGTGGCGGTCGAGGTCCAGTAGGAAGCCTGTCCGCCCACGAAGCTCCAGGTGCCCGATGCGGCGCCGCGGTTGCCGGCGGCGGGGTAGTAGCCCAGCAGTGCGTGGCGGCGTCCGAAGGCGGCCTCGTCGTAGATGAAGTTGGCCTCGTTGACCCCCTTCCAGCTGCCGTTGCGCGGCACGCGCCATCCCGGAGGGCAGGGGTCGAAGAGCGTCTTGCCGCCGTCGGCCGCCGTCTCCCACAGACGGTTGTTCTTGGCCGTACCGTCGGCCGTCAGCCAGTCGTAGTAGTCGTCGCCGATGCGGGTGCCGTAGTAGAAGGTGGTGGGGTGCTCGACGGCATTCTGCAGGTTGTTCGAGGCGGTCACCTGCTCGTTGGCGAAGAGGTCGGTGGCTGCCGTTCCCGAGGCGTCATAGACCGTGATGTCGTTCAGGTCGTTCCATCCGGCGCCCGACGGGAAGGGGTCCTTGCGTCCCCACTGGTAGACGAAGCCCTTGGCCGAGCCCGTCTCGTCGTAGTCGTCGCTCAGGGCGCCCAGGTTGCGCGTCATCCAGCTCAGTCCGTTGAGCTTCGGAGCCTGCGACGAGGGGTCGTAGTCCGTCACCCAGATGTGCTAGCTCCAGAGTATCCTGCCGTCGGCGTCGCGGACGGCGATGAGGGCGTTGCCCTGCCCTTCACCGGCCGTGAAGTGGACGCGGCCCTCCTCGAGGCGGACGTCGGAGAGCAGCGCGGGGGCATCCTGCCACAGCAGTGCGGCCGACGAGGGGGAGAGCTTCGTGGCGGCGAACGGTTCGGTCGATACGCCGTTGCCCATTACGGTGGCGTCGAACGAATATGCGCCGGCGCCGTGCACCAGATAGCTGTTGGCGCATCCCGCAGCGCTCAGGTCGCTGCCGGTCGTTGCAGGGGGTGGTGTGGGGTTGGTTTCATCGTTCTTTTGGGTCTTGCGGGTCTTGTGGGTCTTGCTTGCTCTCTCTCGGTTCTCTCTTCGGCTCTCGGCCGGCTCTTTCTCGGCTCTCTTGTGCTCTCTCTTCAGTCTCTCGGGTTTTGATGACGAAAAAATAAATACGCCGACGTTTGCAAATATTTTAATATGAAAATGCGTGTTATTAATAATATTTTTTATCGTCGGGGTCTGCCCGTTTTGGGGGTTTCGAAGTGCAGGCATTCTGGTTTCGAGTGCTTTCGACCACTCTGCTGCAACCCTTGCGTTCTGTTCCGTGCTTACGGTGCGGCGGCCCGGAAGAGCGGGCAGCGGAGGTCGTACCGGTCGTGCCGGTCGTGCCGGTCGGGCCGCGGAGGGGCGGGGCGGAGGTTTTGGGCGGTCGTGCCGGGCGGTGGATGGAGAGGCCGGACGCGGAGGAACAGGTCGGTTGAGTCGGGGGCGGCGGAGGTCGTGCCGGGCCTGCTGTTCCGTGCGGCCGTGCCGGGAGGCGGAGGCGTGTCGGATGGAGGGGCCGGGTTGGCTGTCTCGGGTGGTCGCGCAGGACGGCGGAGGTCTGTCTCTTATACCCATCTCCGAGCCCA
>ERZ1504706.587-NODE-587-length-13851-cov-4.408307_pt1 | contig 13851 bp, 8 predicted proteins | sample MGYA00575747_ERZ1504706 | MGnify/ENA primary metagenome ERZ1504706 (study PRJEB39906, sample SAMEA3182081) | gut metagenome | biome: human; feature: gut; material: Stool; isolation source: human stools | place: Canada | collected 2012-12-04 ...
ATAAGAGACAGGTCCAAGGATCGGTTCGTTATGGTCACGAGCAATTGCTTGACGGGTAAAGCGGAATATTTCGAGGAGAAGAAAGATAAGAAACGTTTGGTGGATATCTGTAAAGCATCTTGCACCTTACCGATCCTCTGTCCAATTACGTATGTAGACGGGATACCGATGGTCGACGGAGGCGTATGCGATGCCATCCCTATCCGACGGGCTATCGCCGACGGCTTCTCCAAGAACGTCATCATCCTTACCCGTAACAAAGGCTATCGGAAAGAAGAGAAAGATTTTTACCTTCCCGGCTTTATTTATAACAAATACCCGGCGATCCGGGAACAGTTGCGACTACGATACCGGCGGTACAACGAGGTCTTGGATTACATAGACCAACTGGAGGCCGAAGGAAAAGCCTTCGTCATCCGTCCGCAAAGCCCGATTAAAGTCGGCCGTACCGGAAGCGACACAAAGAAACTGGAAGAACTATATGAGGAAGGCTACGAATGCGGAAAACAAATCACTCAATTGTAGAGACGGGGCATGCCCCGTCTCATCCCCTCAAAACAGTATTTTATTTACAACCTTGCAAATCCTTACTTAACCGCATAGCGCAGAAATTAGGACCGCACATCGTACAGTACTCTCCATCCGTAACAGCACTCTCCTTATAATACTGTAAAGCCCTTTCCGGGTCCAAGGACAAATTGAACTGGTCTTTCCAGCGGAAATCAAAACGTGCCTTGCTCAACGCGTTATCACGTACTTGAGCGCCGGGATGCCCTTTCGCCAAGTCAGCGGCATGCGCCGCTATCTTATAAGCGACCACCCCATTACGCACGTCTTCCTTATTCGGCAATCCCAAATGCTCCTTCGGCGTAACGTAGCAGATCATGGCCGTCCCATGCCAAGCAATTTGCGCGCCACCGATAGCCGACGTGATATGATCGTATCCAGGAGCGATATCGGTCGTCAACGGGCCCAGCGTATAGAACGGCGCTCCATGACAGGCATACTGTTGTTCCTTCATATTCTCATGAATCTTATTCATGGGAACATGGCCCGGGCCTTCGATAATCACTTGTACGAACTGCTCCCAAGCTATTTTCGTCAGTTCTCCCATCGTGTGAAGCTCGGCGAATTGTGCCGCGTCGTTCGCGTCATAGATAGAACCGGGACGAAGCCCGTCTCCGATAGAGACCGCCACGTCGTATGCCTTCAGTATCTCGCAGATCTCGGCGAAATGCGTGTACAGGAAGTTTTCCTCGTCATGAAGCTGCATCCATTTGGCCATGATCGATCCGCCTCTGGATACGATCCCCGTCAGGCGAGTCGCCGTCAGCTCCACATGCTTGCGCAACAAACCCGCGTGGATCGTGAAATAATCCACGCCCTGTTCCGCCTGCTCGACCAACGTATCCCGATAGATCTCCCAAGAAAGATCCTCTACCTTACCATTCACCTTCTCCAAGGCTTGATAAATAGGAACCGTACCCATCGGAACCGGGCAGTTACGGATAATCCACTCGCGCGTCTCATGGATATGATCGCCGGTAGAGAGATCCATCAACGTGTCGCCGCCCCATTTACAACTCCATATCGCCTTCTCGATCTCCTCGTCGATACCGGAGGAAAGAGCGGAGTTACCGATATTGGTATTGATCTTTACCAAGAACTTCTTACCGATAATCATCGGCTCGGCTTCCGGGTGATTGATATTCGCCGGGATGATCGCGCGACCGGCGGCGATTTCCTTGCGGACGAACTCCGGCGTGATATACGACTTCAGTCCCAAAGCCTCGATTTGCTGGTTCTCACGAATCGCCACGTACTCCATTTCCGGAGTGATAATGCGCTTCTTCGCATAATACATCTGGGTGATATTCTTACCCTCTTTAGCCCGGAAAGGCAAGTATCGCTTGGGGAAACGCAGGGAATCCAGAGTCGCGTCCGCCAATCGCTCACGACCATAAGCGGAAGTCAATTCCGGCAATTGAACCACATCCTTACGCTTACCGTACCACTCCTCACGTATACGAGGAAGTCCTTTAGCGATATCAATCGATATCTTGGGGTCGGAATACGGGCCGCTCGTATCGTAAACGATTACCGGATTGTTCTTCTTGAAGATTCGTTCTCCATGCTCATCCAAGGTTACCGTGTCCAACAATTTAATCTTACGCATACCAACCTTGATCTTATTGATCTCGCCCGGGACATAAATCTTTTCCGAGGACGGATAGGAAATACGCATATTCTTTTTAGTAGCCATATGTATTTAGTTTAGTACTTATTGATTTCCTCTATAAACCGGCGGGTTTCCTCCACGGGATCGGGGGCATTGATAATCGCGCCCGAAACAGCGATTCCGGTTATACCCGTCTCCATCAAAGGGCCTACGTCTTCCAGCGTAATACCACCTATCGCAAAGATAGGAATATCGATGCCAGCCTCCTTGCATTGAGCGATTATTTTACGATAACCATCCAAGCCTAAGATGGGACTCAAATTCTTCTTGGTACCCGTAAAGCGATACGGCCCTAGTCCGATATACGAGGCGCCTCGTTCTACGGCCAGCCGGATATCCTCAAAAGTATTCGCCGTAGCCCCGATATAGAAGATGGCATTGGAATCTAACTTGTCTCTCAGTACTTCCCAAGCGATATCCAAGGGCATATCATTCTTACCCAGATGACAAGCCGTAGCGCCACATGTCACGGCAGCCTCCAGATCATCGTTTACGCAGAAATCCACGATTCGCTCACATTCTTCCGCGCAGATAGTTGCACATGTACGTACGGTATCCTCATAAATCCCATCCTTCATGCGCAACTGTATCCATGAGCACCCTCCTTGGATTGCCATGCTTACCTCGTCGCATTCCGTATATTTAGGCGTACGATGCGTTATAAACATCAAGCGATTGTTTCCACCAAAAGGGGGGCGTAATCCGGTTGTTCTCCGACCGACTCTTCCATTCTCATCATATCCGAAATAATAATTTAAGGCCATACTTGTAATCGTTTGAATTGTTTTATGAGTTGATCCGCAACAAGAAGGGAGGGATCGTTTCCCCAAAGGGCCCCGAGAACGGCGACACCGCCGAAGGGGATATCTTTTAATTTCGTTATTGTCCGCGGGCAGATTCCTCCCAAGGCAATCACCTTATCATCGATGATGCCCTTCGCGTTTCGCAATCCATCTAAGGAGAATCCGCTACCATATCCTTCTTTGGATATACTCTGAAAGATCGGGCTAAGGAACACATAGTCGCATACCGGTTTATACTCGATAATCTCTTCCAGACTATGGCAAGAACGACTTATACTACCTTTATATAAAGGTGGAGCTTCCGAGTTCCTCTTGTTCAAATGGATTCCTCCTAAAGCCCTTTCTTCTGCCAAGGTAAACCAATCATGAAGAACGATCCTGTCGTAATAAGCCGGAGAGATCTTATCCAATAAGCCCTCCAATTCATCACGTTTACAATCCGGTTTACGTAGATGTAAACGAGACATTCCTTCCGCGAATAGAAGTTCGATCAAAGAAGCTTCATCTGCGAAAAAATAAGGTGTAGTAATTACGACCAGCTTATTCATGATTCCATCGGATTTTATGAAGGGCAGAGGGTGAGAAGAAGTGGTTTACAGGTCCGTGCCCTTTTCCCATGCATACATTTGCCCCGTGAACGAGCGCGTTATTCATATATTCCTTGGCTAATCGTACGGCTTCCACCAATGAATGGCCGAGTGCCATATAAGCGGCGATGGCGGACGATAGCGTACAGCCCGTTCCATGGGTATTGAAGGTCTCCACTGTTGGCGAGGCCAGACAAATCGGATTATTCTCATTGATAAATAACCGATCCACCGTTTCTACTCCGGGAATATGCCCCCCTTTGATCAATATAGCGTTACATCCTTTTTCCTGCAATTTCCGGGCGGCACATAAGATATCCGCCTCGTTATTGATTTTTATACCGGAAAGATATTCCGTCTCGGGAATATTCGGAGTAAGCAGTGTCGCTTTAGGGAACAACTCATCCATGATGGTTCGGATGGCGTCATCCTCCAATAATTTACTTCCGCTCGTGGATATCATCACCGGATCTAAAATGATAGAAGTTCGTCGGAAGGAAGGTAAAGTCTCAGATACAACCTTTACGGCATCCTTGTTATGTAGCATCCCTATTTTTATGGCATCTACGATGAAGTCCTCAAGAATAGCTTCGATTTGTCCTCTCAAAATCTCGGGAGAGATCGCTTGGATCCCTCGCACCCCCTGTGTGTTTTGAGCGGTTATAGCCGTTATCGCCGAGGCTCCAAAAACACCCAGCGAGGAAAAAGTCTTAATATCCGCTTGTATTCCGGCACCACCGCCACTATCAGAGCCAGCGATCGTTAAAGCTACCGGATAACGGTACGTTTCATTTTTATCCATTTAACATTCGTTTTTCTTACGGCGGCATTACCCGCATCAAGTAGTAAGGGTATGATCTCAGCCCATATAGTATGGCACCCCTTCGATGACGCAAACTTAGTGAAAAAAATCGATATTAAGATATTTCCGGCTTTTAAACGATAATTTTAACGCAAGGTTATACTTCCATAGATCGTAGACGGGAGCCTTCTGGTTTTAGAAGGCTTCCGTCATATTCATATAAACCGCCATTCCTTTTTGGTTCGGGTCTTTGCCTACGTCTAGGCGGAAGTTCTTGCCGGGTTGCATTTGGATACGTAGGCCTACGCCGTAGTTGAATTTCCACTTATTCCAGTCTACGATAGGAGCGTTTCCGATCGTACCCGTGCCAACCCAACCTACAAAACCACACTTCGCCCAGAAATTACCGCTCTTATATTTCTCCACGCTGCCGAACATATGACGATACTCCAGAATCCCATACGCCATGGTCTTGTCACGGTACTTCCCCCAATAATATCCGCGAAGATCGAAAGGGGAACCAAATGAAGGAAGCTCCGTAAAAGGAACGTTCCCCACACCGATTTGTGTCTTGGCGATCCATGCCAAGGTGCTACGAGGACGAAATACTTGCTGGAATTGGCGGTATTCCAGTTCGAACATCTCATAATTATATGCACCGCCTAAATACTTTCCGTACACCTTGGCGATCGCGCTTAGTAACATACCGGAACTTGGGGTCGCCACATCATTTCGTGTATCGTATTGAATCAAGCCGCCGACACCGATATTGACATAATCTCGTTTGAACTTATTGAAATAAGGATCTTCGGCCATCACCGGGTTGATATCATCTGATTTGCTGAAATTAATATCAAAAAGAGGACCCGTATATAAATGAGGCCTAACTTCCCATACGAAACGGGGATATAGTTGGAAAGAACTCTTATGGAATTTCGTTGTCGAGTCGCTCTTCTCGATTTGCTCGATCGTCTCATAGCCTTTCCCGAAATAATGCGAAGGTTCGTTCCGATAACCGTAACTGATATAAATACGGAAGCGATTCTCGTTGAAGAATAAGGTACCAGCACCGGCAAAAACGAACGTCCCGTTTAAGGTGATGTTAAATCCCGCAGGGATAAACGATCGTTGGGATATCGTATCATTCTTGTTTAAGCGAAAGCTAGCCAAAACCGCACCACCTACGCCAAAGGAGGCTTCCGGCGTGTAAGACGGTCCGCCAAGGATAGACCACCAGATCCTTTTGTTGGCCCGTATGGAGTCTTTATGTAATTGTTTATGATAACGTTGTATTTGCTTTTCGGTCATAGGCTTACCGTCCAGCATCAGCACTTCTTTCGGAATCGTGTCATTGGAAATACCTTGCGCCTTTACGGAAAAGGCGAATAGAAGGCAGGCCATATAAATTAAAAGATATCTAAACATTATTTTAATCAATATTTAGAGGGCAAAAGTACGAAATCCTCCTAATATGTATTCTTAAAGAATCCCTAATAAAAAAGAATAAACAGCTAAAAAGAAATGCTATTACAGTCTGGGGGGTGTAGAGACGTAGCGTGCGTGCTGCGTCTCTAAAGCTAAGATTGGTATAAGACCTTGCCCTCTTCGGATATTAACAGCAAGGTTAGTTCGCCGTCGGGAAGGATAGGAGCGCAATACGATTTACATTTTTGTAAAAGTAATGGGAAGAAACGATTTTGATCTTTTTCCGTAAGAAGCTCCCATAATTCACGGGCCAACGTAATCCGATTGATTGCATCTACGGTCGCCTCCTCGCATTTCGCTTCTTTCGCTACATCTTGAAGGAAGCCTTTGTTCATGACGACTTTTTTGCTGTGTGTATCCAGGAAACCTTCCGCAAGTTTCACCGCCTTGCCGATCATGATGCCTAAGATAACCTGCTTGAAACCTAAATCGGCAGCGATCTTTAGCGTCTCTCCGATAAAATTCCCGTAATGGACGAATGATTGTGGAGGCAAAGAAGCGTATAAGCTCCGAAGGTAGCGTTCACTCTTCGCCCCGGAATTAATAACCAACGTCTCGCAACCTATCGCTTTGGCGACACTGGCTTCTTTCCGTATCGAGGCGATAAAAGCGTCCGATGAGAAAGGACGCACGATTCCGGATGTCCCGATAATAGAGATTCCCCCGATAATTCCAAGTTTCGGATTGAAGGTACGTTTCGCCAACTCCTCGCCACCGGGAACCGAGACCGTGACAATAGCGACGGAATCGGGTGAGGGCAGGAGTGGAATCAGCTCTTGCCGGATCATCTTACGGGGCGTGGCGTTTATAGCCGGGCCACCGACTTTCAAGCCGAGTCCCGGAAGGGTCACGGTTCCGACTCCTTCACCTGCTTGGAAGATGACTCTTCCCGTATCGTCGCTTTCTGTTTCTTGACAATGTTCTTCTTGTGCCATTACCGTGGCACAACCGGATGCATCGGGAGATAATTGAACAGTAACCCGGATCCGGCTATGATTCGTCACGTCCGGATCATCCCCAGACTCCTTGATCACGGTACAGGTGGCGGAGGAACACCCGGCCCATTCGGTATAGGCTACCGGCAACGTTATCTGTTCTCCCGAGGGTAATGTTATCTGGCTTTCTGTTTGTTCCTTCCGTGATAATAAGGCCAATAAAGCAGCTTTTGCGGCGGCGGTAGCACAAGCTCCGGTCGTATATCCGCTTTTCCAGGGAAAGAATTCTGGTAATAGGCGTTCAATTTGTTTACGCAATCCGTCTTCACCATACACTCGGTAGAAAGTTTCCGGTAATGCGGGACGCTTCACGACAAATACTGGTATTCCGAATTGGCGGGCAGCGTTCACTTTATCCGTAAAATAGCCGGAGAAACCACTTTCCTTTGTCAAGATCGCATCCGGATGGAGTTGCTCCAACAACTTTAACTCATCCTCACCTTCTCGATAGAAAACCAGACGTTCTTGGGGGAAGCCCTGCTTTTCGGCCAACGACAAAGATTCCTCCCGCTCCAATATACGGAACCAAGTGGTATGCGATCGCCAATAAGGGCGGAGCGGGGCAAGGGTGTTCACGCCACTGAGGGCAAGTAGCCGTTGGATACCTTTGTTTTCCATTTGGTGAATTGCGTCTGCATAACTATCGCACCAAATCAAGTCCTCATCACGAGGTGGATACCGACGTTCGTAACGGATCACCGGAATCTGTAAACATTTCGATACTTTTTCGATCGTTTGGTGTAACACTTGAGCGAAAGGGTGTGCCGCATCAATCAATAGCTTAATCGCGTGGTCACGACAAAAACACTCCATTTCCTCCGCATTCATGGCTCCGGTCAAACGGATTCCATGCGCGCATTCAATGGATTGCAAAGTTCCTTTCGTAGAATAGTAATAGGTAGCGGCTGCCTCGTCCGCTACCCGCACAGCCACACGACCTTCTGTCGTTCCTCCAAGGATCAGTATCATTACTTACGGAAAAGATGTTTGAATTCATCCGCATATAAGCGGGATAGACCCTTGCGATTATCGATGGCATCCCCGACGACAAGTAATGTTGTCAGTGTAAGATGATTCTCTTTTACGATTTTCGCGAGATCTTTCAGTTGCCCACGGTAGATCCGCTCGTCTTTCCATGTCAATTTATAGCAAGCGGCTACCGGAGTGGTTGGAGCGTAATGTCGCGATAATTCCTCTTGGACCTTCTCTACGACACCGGCGCTTAAGAAAATACACATCGTACTTTGGCTTTGAGCCAGTTTGTGCAGTTGCTCTTTCTCAGGCATGGGCGTACGTCCTTCGCCACGAGTGAGGATGATCGTTTGTACTTTCTCCGGAATCGTGAACTGAGAATAAAGAGCGGCGGCGGCGGCTTGGAAAGAGGAGATACCCGGAGTGATATGATAATCCATCCCGTATTGATCAAAGTAATTCATTTGCTCTTGAATAGCTCCATAAATGCAAGGATCGCCCGTGTGCAAACGAACGACAAACAATCCTTTATCATAAAACTCTTTCATCAACGCAAACTGTTCTTCCAGATTCATATCCGCCGAGCTTCGCACCGTAGCGCCTGCCTTTGCGCATAAGGTAAGTTCTTTCGGGACGAGGCTTCCAGCATACAGGATCAAATCAGCTTTCTCCAACATTTGCCGCCCGCGGATAGAGATCAAGTCCGGATCGCCGGGACCGGCTCCTACAATCTCGATATGTCCCTCACGGCAGGCCGTCCGATCTAACGCTACGGCAAAGGTATATTCATTTCCTTTCCCTAAATCCGCTTTTTGCTTCTCGACCAAAAGCGGACCGCCATGAGCCGCATAAATGGCGGAAGCTTCCGATACACTTGGGGATTCGGTTACCTCCAGTACCTTCTCCGAGGGATTGGGTACCGGGATATCTTTCAGATCCTCTGATGTATAGGTGTGGAAAGGGCATTCCATAACTCCATAAGCCAGTAATGTCAGCACCGGTTCGCATTTCTTCAAATCGATTGTATTTACATCCGCCAAAGCTTCCGGATATAGGCGTTTATTACACAATACATCTTTAATATGTTCGTAAACGACCGTAGGATCGCCTTGCATATCCTTGCGGCAACCCATTCCTAGGTGGAGGACTTTCGGTATATAGGTGATCGTAGGGATGGATGTATCGTATTGTTGGGGACTGACGATCATCAATAACTCATAGTCTTGCTGCGGTATCGCCTCGAAGGAATAAAAGATAGAGACATGAGACGGGACCGTACGCTCCAAATAATCCGTTCCTTTATCTCGTATATCAAGGAGTAGCGCTGTCGGTTTTCCATTGACAAAAGTGGAGATGGCGGCATTGCTATCTTTGGCGATCAAGGTCCAATCGTATTTCTTCCCTAATGTATCGAGCGCCCATAGGTTTGCGTTGTCGCTTTGTGTCGTAATAATCGCTTCGGCTCCTAATAGGTTCGCTAACTCTTTGGAAAGATCGTTCGCTCCACCGATATGTCCGGATAAAACAGGAATCACGTATTTGCCGGTACTATCTATACAAACCACGGCCGGATCGGTATGTTTATCTTCCGCGAAGGGAGCGATACTGCGTACGCAAATTCCCATCGCTCCAATAAATACCAAACTACTGGATTCGTGAAAAACCTCTTTTGAGAAAGAGCCGAATGGTAAGATCTTCGCCTCGGGATAAGAAGCAAGAATTCGCTCAGCAAGCACCCGGCTGCTATCGGATATTGGAATAATTGATATTGTATTCATAATTTATAAATAACATTCACGGTAATCGTATTAAAATCATCAATCGTGATACGGGTTTGGGCGGATATCCGAAGACCGGTTTGGCGGACCGCTTCCTCTAAAAGCGCTTTGCTTTCGTCGGATACGGAGTTGAAGACGATGACACCGTTCTCTTTCATCTTTTTGGAAACTACCATAAGGATCTCCACTAATTTCCCGCCATGTCCGCCGATAAAGATTGCATCCGGAGCCTCCAACGCTGATAAATCCACCGATAAGAAATCTCCGATTATAGCCTCGATACCCGGAGTCCCAAAACGACAGCAATTCTCAGTCATTAACTTTCGTCCCTCTTCCCGGATCTCAAAACTCGTGATATGCAAATGCGGGAACAGCAATTTAGCCTCTATCGAGACAGAACCCGTGCAAAAGCCGATATCCCAAAAACGTTCCCGGTTTCTCAGATCCAGCATGCTTAAAGATAACAAACGGATCGGCATTTTGGTTATCATCTTCTCCCGTCCGTTCAAATGCTCGAACGCGGAATCCGGCAGGCCGAATTTACGGGAATGCCCGTCACGCTCTTTCTTTAGGATCAAGCAATTCGGATGAACGAAATTATTCATTGCCGCGGCTTGTATACTGAATTGGCGGATGCTCTGCCGTTCGGTATTTCCTAACCGTTCTCCCACGAACATGGTATAATTATCATAGCCGTATTCCAGCATCCGGCGAGCGATAGTCGTAGGCGTATGTTCCCGATCCGTGAGCACGCCTATCTTAGACGCACTTTCGATCAAGGCACGATCGAACTCGTGCCAAGGCCGTCCGGTAAGGGAGACGATCCGCATATCGTGGTAAGGCATCAATAGATTTTGTGCCAAGAGTTGCAAGGAATTAAATGACGGGTACAGGCGGATTTGCGTATCCGGCAATCGGTTTTGAATCGTAACGGCGAATCCGAAAAACAAAGGATCTCCGGAAGCGAATACAACGATACTTTCCCGACCGTCGTACGAACGATAGCGATCGAAGACCTCGTCCAACGGGACTTTTATATCGATCCAGTCCGCTTTCTCGGGCAAGAGCGAACGTACGATCTCATGATGCCGCACGCCTCCGGAGAACACCCGGTGGGACGAGATTATCTCCAATATCTCCGGCGGAAAGTATTGCCGCATATTATCATCCAGCCCTATGACATAAAATCGGTTCATACGTCTCTTCCCGGCTTTAATTGTTCTGCGTCATTAAAACAAAGGATGGCATTCACTAGCGTAGCCGCTAAATTACTACCTCCTTTACGACCTTCCACGATTAGTTTCGGTATACCGATAAAAGGTTTCACCATATGTTTGGATTCCTGCACATGTACGAAACCTACCGGAGCCGCAATAATGCCAGCTGGAGTGGCTTTACCTTTACGTATTAAATCGCATAATTCCATAAGGGCGGTCGGGGCGTTCCCGAAGACAAACAGAGCGGTCGGATGCTCTTCCACGGCCCGACGAATACCGGCTTGGGTACGGGTAATTCCTTTGCTCGAAGCCATCTCAGCGACCCGCTCGTCTTGAAGGTAGCATTTCACTTCGACACCCAGACGTTGCAGAGCTCCCTTACGAATGCCGGAAGCAGCCATCGTGACATCGGTGATGATCGTAGGAACTTCCCCGCCGCTGATCTTATTATATAATGTAGAGACTGCATCCGGGTCGGCATAAAGGATATTTTCCATATCGAAATCGGCCGTCGTATGAATGGCATGGAGTAACGCCCATTTCTTATCCAACGGGATCTTTTGGTTTTTCAATTCCTTCTCGATCGTACGGAAACTACGGATCATGATGTCCTGTCCGATACCCGTATCCATTTTCTTTTGTTTGATCTCGCCATAATATCCCCGGGGAGTGATCATATGATTCCCGGAAAGATATGTTTGTGAGTTTCCGATCAAGACTACCGTAAACATATCGATCTGCTCGGGGTCCAGATCTGCGAGCGTAGTGACGAATACTTCTTGCTCCTCCCGTCCGGCCTGACGTACATAACCGACCGGAGTCTCCGGCTTGCGTTCTTGCAGGAACAATTCTTTTAAGCGATAGAGTTGCCAATAACGTCCCTCGCTTTTTGGATTATAGATCGCCGTAACAAAATCGGCCATGGCCGCCGCGTGAATCCGTTTCTCGATCAGTTCCCAAGGAGTCATCAAGTCTGAGAGGGAAATCACACAGAAATCATGTCCGATAGGAGCGCCAAGCAAGGACGCAGCTTTCTGGAAAGCGCTGATGCCCGGATACGACTCGATCTCGATCTCGCTTCCGGATTCTTTCTTCATCTCATAAATCAGAGGAGTCATGCCATAAATACCGGCGTCACCGGAACTGATCACGCAAACCGTCTTTCCCTCGTTGGCATAAGCGAAAGCTTGCTCGGCACGAGCTTGCTCACGTTTCATACCTGTATCTATACATTCCGTTCCCTCACGAAGCAAGTGGGTGATAAAACGGAAATAATATTTATATCCTATGATGACATCCGAGCTTTGGATAGCGGCCAAAACCGCAGGCGTTATATCGGCCTCGCTACCGGGGCCGATTCCGGCGACTATAATCTTGCCTTTATTCATTCAAATCTATTTTATAATACAATGTTCTCAATAAATATAATACAAATATACAGGCTTTACTTCTTTCTTCTCGCTTTTCGCCTGATATATTTTATCGCAAGCCATACACCGGATAAGGAAACGAACGTGCCTCCCAACATGGTTCCCCACATCACGATATTCCATAAGACCGGATGATCTACCAAGAATTTCAGATTCAAGCTATGCAATGCCGGATACATCCAATGGTTCCAACGAGACGGCGTATTTACATAACGGTATTGTCCATTACGGGGATTAATGTAATAACAACTATTGTCCACGTCTTGAATGGATACTTTCCAGACCGGGAGTTCTAAATTCCTTTTTCGTGAGATATAATATGTATCATACGTATCCAACAGCTTGATATCAGCCGTGGTCCCGATACCATGTATCTGAGACAATACGGAACGGATTTCTTCCGGTCGCAGGTTCAATAAAGATATCCTGTCGCTCTTATTCGCGTTCACGACAATATCCTTCGTGTCTGTTTGTACGATGTAAAAGGGTATATCACCAAAACTACTCCATTCCAATTGACGGATCTGGCCGGGATAGGCTTGTACGACCGCCCTGTAATCCAACGGATAATCGAGTGGGGAAGGAGCCATCTTCCGCAGTTCTTGAACCGGGTTTGTATCGAGCTTGGCTTTCAACCCCCAATCCTGTACACGAGCCAAAGACATCATACCACTAAAGCAGAAGGTGAGGACGAATAAACCGAATAACACCCCAAGAATATGATGCCATTTATACCAGAACTTCTTATAAGGGGAAATCAAATGACGTCTCCTCGCTAACCGGAAATCCCGTATTCCTAAATAGATCCCAGCGATACACATAACGCATCCAATGCCGGATAACCAGACAACTACCTTTATCCATAATTCAGCGTCTTGCCGCAAGGAAGTGAAATAAACCCAATGAGGGATCGCCCCGAGCCAAGCCCAGAAACGACTGTTTTTATCCGTATATTGCAAAACCTCCCCGGATTTAGAGGATATGTATAATTCATGTCGTTCCGGATCGGCGAAATGGAATTTATAGATCGGAAATTCCTCTTTTAAACGACCGAATGGAATCCATTGGTCCAAGGTGTACAAGGAATCTACCTTCGCTATGGAAGAGGTATTCCATTGTGATGCCACACGTTGGATACGATTCCAGTCGATTACGGGTAATCTTTCCGTCGAGTCGGCAGGAATATCATAGCTCCCTTTCTCCGTCCGGATATGAAAAACAGTTTGTCCCAAATAGCTGTTTAAGGTAACATGGCTTATCCGCTCGTTCTGCGGTAAACGTTTCTCTATCTGGTCTAACGAAGGAAGATTCTCCAGAGAGAGAATATCCATCTTCGCCCGTTTATCGGCCCGGTCCGCTCGCGGGAACGTATGGTAGATCATTACCAATCCCGATAGGAACCAAACGAGAAACAGGATACTGAACGCCGTGCCCAGTATCCTGTGTATAAATAGCGTGATCTTTGTCAATAGATTCATGAGCGTATGTTCTATATATTATAATGCTGTCTCTTATACACATCTGACGCTGCCGACGAATAGAG
>ERZ1504706.608-NODE-608-length-13481-cov-4.703113_pt1 | contig 13481 bp, 12 predicted proteins | sample MGYA00575747_ERZ1504706 | MGnify/ENA primary metagenome ERZ1504706 (study PRJEB39906, sample SAMEA3182081) | gut metagenome | biome: human; feature: gut; material: Stool; isolation source: human stools | place: Canada | collected 2012-12-04 ...
AGCGTCAGATGTGTATAAGAGACAGGTGGAGGAAGTATGCAGCTACCTTGGAATATCCAAGTCATCCTTCTATTACAAGGCCAAGCAGGGAGGGATACCTGTCATCAAGCAGGGAAAGCATCTGTTCGTATATCGCGACGAACTGGACAAATGGCTGGAGACCGGAAGAAAAAGCCAGGTGCCGCTGAGCATCGAGGAGGAACACGGGCAGATACTTGCCGCGACAAGACGTAAGGCAAAACCAAGAGAACTGTAGGAATATGGAAAAGACGAACAGCAATATTCCTACTTCGGAGGAACTGAAAGCCTACATAGATGAATCGGTCATCAGCGTAACCGGGACATACGACCAGTCCGCTTCCGTGCTGATGGTGGATGATTCCACAATCGGGACTCTGGGAAACTTCAGTGCGTCCATCGGGAAAGCCAAAAGCAAGAAGACCTTCAATGTCTCGGCCATAGCTGCAGCCGCTCTGATAAATGGCACGGTGCTGCATTACCGTGCCTGCTTCCCGGAGGGAAAAAGAAAGATTCTCTACGTTGATACGGAACAGGGCAAGAACCATTGCCAGATTGTTCTGAATAGAATCCTGAAACTGGCAGGTCTGCCGAAAGACTGTGATGCAGACAACCTGACGATGCTGGCACTCCGGAAATATTCGCCCGAAGTACGACTGGCAATAACGGAAGAGGCAATCGGCATGATACCCGATTTAGGTCTGGTCATCATAGATGGCATCCGGGACTTCATCCATGATATCAATTCACCCGGTGAATCCACCGTTGTGATATCCAAATTCATGCAATGGACCGATGACAGGCAGATACACATCCATACCGTCCTGCATCAGAACAAGAATGACGAACACGCGCGTGGGCATGTCGGCACGGAACTGAACAACAAGGCGGAAACAGTCATGCAGATAGAGCCAGACAAAGATGACAAGTCCATAAGTGTGGTGGAAGTCATACACAGCCGTGACCGTGAGTTTGAACCGTTTGTCTTCCAGGTAAACGATGATTCCCTGCCCGAACTGGTGGAGTCATATCAGCCTCAGGAAAGGCAACCAGGACGCCCGCCTAAGGAACCGTTTGACCCGTACAAGGAGATACCTGAGGATACGCACCGTTCCGCTCTAAACGCTGCTTTTGAGGGCGGCAATATCAACGGCTATGACAACTTGATTGAACAGCTGAAAGAGGGCTACGGACGGCAAGGAATAAAACTGGGGCACAACAAAGCCGTAAAGCTCGCAACATTCCTGAGCAACAAACGGATGGTCGTCAAAGAAGGGAAAGAATACAAATTCAACCGTGATTTCTATTACTGAGCCGATAGCGTTTAACCCCATCGGTGTGACATTTTTCTGTGACATTTCCCGGCTTTACTTTATTGCCGGGGTGTAGATATGGGAATAAAGCAAAGCTATGGCAGGTTTCATCATGCAGGTGCAATCTGCCATGCTTCCTTTTGTATGTACACTGAAATCTGGCCCCCCCCGCATCGTATGAGATGTAGTATTAATCCGTGCCGGGCTTGCCCGTCTGCCAGTAATAAACCCTATGGGGGAGCCTAATACCCCACTTGCCTTTTGGCGATGGGATGAGTGCCACTTAAAACAGCAAGCTGGGCACAGGAAAATCACTGTCGGATTTGGATAGAACACGAAAAATTTTATCTCTCTTATTGCCGACTATGACACTTACATTTTGCTCATAGTTCTGCAGAAGAATATGTCAGGGCTTTAACCAAGTAATGATTTGGAACAGTAATTATGGGAGTACAAAAAAATGAGTCATGTGAAACGAGAGCTTTTATCGAAACCTAAGAACGATGTCATCATCAACTATCACTCCTAAAGCCTTTTGGCAGGATATCGGACAGTCCAATGCTTTACCTATTGGATATGCTATTGATTTTGTCTTCCCTATTTTTGAATCTGATTCATCACGTCCATAGCCAAATTCACTATCAAAATCAAGTTACACATGTCCAATGAGTATACCATATACTTCCTTACAAAGATTGGCTCAAATTATAGTAGTTATTACATCAGTACATTTGTTAGGCTGAATATTCTCGTTTGGACAAAAATGGGATGTTATTGAATTTGATATAGACAAAATTATTCTGGTATGAATCTCAAAAAAATGAATATTACCAAGTATATAATCAGAAACAGATGTCCGTCATGATACGACGAGCTGATGATTAGTTTATCCACAGCATTTCCGTATATGTAAAAATAGAAACTATTTCAAAAAAAACGTGTAGTTATGTTCTTTCAAATCTATTTCATCCACTTCTCTAAAAGAGATTTCAAAAGACTGTTGTAAGTTTTCTCTTTTCATGGGGAGTCTATTCAAAAAAAACAGCGGTTTTATTTACTAATAAGTAGAAATAATATATCTTTGCAGCATGAACGATACAAGAAACGAAATAATACGTATAGGTAACGAGTTGGTTCGTTCCGTTGGGTACAATGCTTTTAGCTATGCAGATATTGCTAAAGCATTAAATATAAAAAACGCAGCAATTCATTACTATTTTCCCTCTAAATCCGATTTAGGGGTAGAAATCATTGAACGCAATATAAAAGCTTTTAATGAATTGACAAGCCAGTGGAAATCATTAAACTATAAAGAGCAATATTATAACTATATCCATATGCATGATAGTTTTGTAAACAATCATTGGGTCTGCATCGTTGGTGCTCTTGCTTCCTCGTGTGATACGTTGCCTGAAAATATGCAGTCAAGACTGGAGCATCTAATAAATACAATTTTAGATTGGCTAACTGAATTGTTGGATGTAGGAAAAAAACAAAAAGACTTTTCATTTCCAGAAGAGCCTAGGACAAAAGCCCTTATGGTTCATTCTACGCTATTATCAGCTTTACAAGTAAGTAAAGTGCTGAAAGATAGCACTGTTTATAAAAAGATACAGCAAGGATTACTTAAAATATAATTTTTTTACAGTATAACTTACTTACTAATAAGTACAATTATGAATGCAACAATAAACTCGATAGGAATCTATCACCCTGCACAGAAAGTATATAACACCTACTTTGAAGAAAGATTAGAAACATCAGATAAATGGATTAAAGAAAGAACTGGTATTGAAAGCCGTTTTTTTGCATCATCTGACGAATATACCAGTGATATGTGTGTACAAGCAGCAATCAATTTATCTGATAACTATAATAAAGATTTAAGTGATGTTGATTTTATTATCGTAGCAACTACGACTCCAGACCAAATTGTTCCTAATGTTGCAAGTCAAATCCAAACACGTCTAAAAATACCTCATGCCGGAGCTATTGATATATCATGTGCTTGTGCTGGATTTTGCAATGGGCTAATACTGGCAAAAGGGTTGGTAGCGGCAGGAACACATAAAAAAATCTTAGTTTTTGGTGCTGATACTTTATCTAAAGTAACAGATTTTGCAGATAGAACAACCTGCATATTATTTGGCGATGCCGCTGGAGCTGTAATTGTAGAGCGTAGCGAGGAAAATTGTTTATTGGAAACAATAACAGAAACAAATGGAGAATTTGGAAAAGACCTCTATCTGACCAGTCAAAAAAATACCATCAATGATGAAGAAGTTATTGCCAATAATAAACTGCATCAAAATGGCAGAATTGTATATAAGTGGGCTATTCAAACATTGTCTTATGGATTACAATCTCTCGCTCGCAAAAATTGTTTATCATTGGATGATATAGCATACTTTTTACCACATAGTGCCAATTACAGACTACTGGAAGCTGTTTGTAAGGAATTAAAAATACCTATGGATAAATGTTTAGATAGTGTAAGAAAGTATGGTAATACTTCTGCTGCATCCATACCACTAGCATGGTACGAGGGTATTAGAAGTAATAAAATACAGTTAAATGACAAACTGTTACTTATGGGTTTTGGTGGCGGTTTTACATATGGCGGAATATGTATAAAAAACCAAATTCCCAATTTATAACATATAGAATTAGAAAAAAATATAGCAACATTACGATTAATATAGATTTAGAATAGATAAAATAGTATGATACCTTTTGAAGCATATAAACTGAAATAATCAATTTAACCTATAAAAAGAAATTGGAAATTCGGAGGTATCATCAAGAACAAATGCTATCTTTGTAAAGGTAACAGAAAAAAGAATTGTTCAACCCTTATGAAATGGCAAGTGTGCATATAGCTGCGTTTAACGGGTAGCATTTTAATCAAGCTATTCAACAACGGACAGGCTTATAACAGGTTTGTCCTTTCTTGTTTTGCCATTATTTCCAAATTCATAATCATGCAATGTGTCCTGCCGCCTTGTGCAGCAGCAGGACTTGTCGCATCCTATCTAGTTGAACAATGAACTATACATATAAGCATATCTGGCTCATCAACTTTCCTATAATGATGAGCATCCTTATCGAACAACTCATCAATATCACCGATGCCATTTTCCTTGGGCATGTGGGAGAAATAGAATTGGGCGCATCCGCCCTTGCCGGGATTTGGTATCTGGCTGTCTATATGCTCGGCTTCGGTTTCAGTCTGGGCTTGCAGGTCGTTATCGCACGACGCAACGGCGAACAACACTATTCCGAGACAGGAAAGACGTTCTTTCAAGGATTGTTTTTCTTGTCGGGGCTTGCTGTCCTTTTGTGTCTGTTCTCCAAGCTGTTTTCTCCGATTATTCTAAGTCGGCTGATTGCTTCTGCGGAAGTCTATCATGCCGTGATTAATTATTTGGACGGGCGAATCTGGGGACTGCTGTTTTCCTTCCCGTTCCTTGCCTTGCGCTCGTTCCTGGTCGGCATTACCCGTACAAAAGCCTTGAACGTGGCGGCTCTGACAGCTGTGTTGGTGAACATTTCGGGCAACTGTCTGTTCATATTCCATTGGAACATGGGGATAACAGGCGCAGCCATCGCATCATCTTTTGCCGAAGCGTGTTCATTGGCTGTGCTAACAATTCATGTCTTACGGAAAATGGATAGACGGCTTTATGGTTTGTTTTGGAGCTTTGATAAAGGTGTATTGCTCCATGTCTGCCGTGTGTCTGTATGGAGTATGTTCCATTCGTTTATCGGAGTGGCCTCGTGGCTTGCCTTCTTCGTAGCCGTCGAGCATTTGGGAGAAATGGAACTGGCAGCTACCAATGTCATACGCAGTGTCTCGACGGTGTTCTTTGTCATCGTCAATTCGTTTGCAGCTACTACCGGTTCGCTGGTGAGCAATTTGTTGGGAGCTGGGCAAAAGGCTCAGGTAATTCCGCTGTGTAACCGGGTCGTCCGTTTGGGATATGCCATCGGTTTTCCGCTGGTCATCCTTGCTGTGATTTTCTATCGTCCGATTATTGGTATTTATACGGGAAGTACGGTTCTGATGCAGATTGCCCATTTGCCGTTTGTGGTCATGTTGCTGAATTACGTCTTTGCCTTGCCCGGCTATATCTATATGAATGCCGTTACAGGTACGGGGGCAACACGCATGACATTTATTTTCCAGTTGATAACCATCGTGGCCTATCAGATTTATTTGTGGAGCATAAGTCGTTTCAGTACGTCATTGCCCGTTTATTGGACGGCAGAATATCTGTATGTGATATTACTCGGCCTGTTGTCTGTCATTTATCTCAAATATAAACACTATTAAAAGCTGAATGTCATGATGAAAAAGGTGTATCCACGTACTGGCGACACGCAGACCGTGTATCTGAATGCTGTCGCGAAAGACCCGTCTATCAAGGTGGGAGACTATACCATCTATAATGATTTTGTATCCGACCCGTTGCTTTTCGAGCGGAACAATGTGCTATACCATTACCCCATCAATCACGAGCGGCTGATAATCGGCAAGTTCTGCTCCATTGCCTGCGGTGCGAAATTTCTGTTCAACTGTGCAAACCATACCTTGAAATCCTTATCCACCTATACCTTCCCGCTCTTTTATGAGGATTGGGACCTGGAAAAATCAAATGTCGCAACGGCTTGGGACAACAAAGGTGACATTGTGATAGGCAACGATGTGTGGATAGGTTACGAAGCGATGGTTATGGCTGGTGTTCACATCGGCAACGGGGCAATCATAGCCGCTCGTGCCGTTGTCACGAAAAACGTACCGCCCTATACGATAGTCGGCGGTGTTCCTGCCCGACCGATAAGGAAGCGTTTCGATGAAGACACGGTACGGAAACTCGAAACCCTAAAGTGGTGGGATTGGCCTGCAAAAAAGATTCGCCGATGCTTGCCTTATATCGTGAATGGTGACATCGATAACCTGTTTGATGACAGGGAATAAATGATCAACTTTAATACCTAAAGAGAGTATTCCACGAATTACTCTCTTTTAGGCATCAGATTCCTATTCCAATTAGTATTTTAGCTTTCCTCAAAAGTAACATTAATAATTACGAACTCCAATTATAAGAAAAGTAGCATTAGTTCTCAATACCAATAATTATATTCATTAGAGTTTATACAGAATAAAGAACAGGGCTATTGATAATCAATAGCCTAAAACCTTATTCGATATAATGTCTATTCTTAATCCTCTTAATTATGTAAATCTATAAAGTTACATCTCCTCGTTTCTCTGCTTCTTTTATTGCTACAATATGATCGAATAAGGTGCTAAACTTCTCATAAAATTTTTCATCAATTTTCCCTTTTTTACAATCTTCCTCCAATTTACATTTGAGACCATCTTTACTCTTTATTGTATCAAGAGAGGTAAATGACAAAATATATTTACGAAATAATTGACATGTAAAATAGTCCTCAACATTAAAGTTCTCGATATTTTTTCTACGCGCATATGGAGGATAAAATGAGAACCACGTACGCTGATTCTTGCGAGCCTTACCAAAATTCTTAATATCCCATTTTATTTTTTTACCTAATGTACATGGAATAACTTGGTTCATACTTTTTACACCTGCATCATCTCCATCAAATAAGGCAACAACTGTTTGTCCTTCTTTTGGAGTAAATTTTTGTGCAAATGCTTTCACATTGGATGCTCCTCCACAAGGAATAAATTCAAATGACAAGCTTGTATATCTCCCATTTTTTTTGAAATACTTGAGTGCCGCAGATATAAATGTTTCATCGGTTGGACCTTCTACTATTAATATATCATCATGAGATGCAAGGAAAAGATTTTGTTTTTGAGAAGTCCAAATGCCACTAGTTAATCTTTCAACTAGGTTAACAATGTCTTTGTCAATAACCTTCGCCTTACCATTTTCATCCTTATCAAGCATAACGATTGCGCCTTTAGTTTTCTCTTCAAAAGAAGCGGTCAAGGTTGGCGAGTGTGATGTTATTATATTACTACGATGACTCATATGATCAAACATTTCTCTCAGTTCACTCTTCCTTGATATATGTATATGACTGTCAGGCTCATCCATTAACACCAATGTTTGTTCATCTGATATAGCCTCTAAGATGAATAGTATAACCATCATCTTCTTTTCGCCCTCACTTAAAAATGCAGACTCAATTCCGCCGTTAAATGAGATATTCAAAATATCTATAACTTGGCTAGCGCCCATATACTTATTAAATAGCAGACGAGCGTCATCATCATTAGGATTGAATTTGGAAATATCATTAGATGATATGCTCGGGCTATCTCCAAATAAAGCACGAAGTTGACGGATGAATAATGTTATTTGATTCTCCCTTCGCCATTTACTTAGCTTTGCTGTATTGAAAATCAAATCAATGGAATCCAAATTACCTGAAGCTATTCCCAATTTTTCTTGAAGAAACTCATCAAATGCAATATTAACATCTCGTGTTGCAAGCATACATAATAATATGTATTTCCACATAGTTCTATCAATGTATATCATAGATAAAACATTGGGAGCTTCAGCTGTACGCACACTTTCTAAATATTCTTCATTCGCTTTTTTATAGTAGTTATCCCACATTCGAGTGTCTTCACCGCTGTAGTTACATACTATTCGATTGGGATAATTCATATCCGCATCAGTTACTACAACATCATTTTTTTTGTATTCGGTAGTAGATGTAGCTTTATCATGCTTTACCCGATATGTAATATCGTTGATCTCGTAACGTAATACAAAGCTGAATATGAAATCAGTTGAATGACTTAATAATGTTGAAAAAACACTACTTAATGCTTCTAATATATTCGTTTTACCAGTACCATTGTTGCCTATAATCACATATGTATCATTGGTCGAATCAAAACGTAAATTTAAGCCTTCAAGGTTTCTAAACTCAGAAGTAATTTTCAGTGCTAGTAGTTTCATATTATGAGAAAATCTTGTTGTTGAAGTATTCTATACTTTTTTGCATCTGTTCTTCCAAAGATTTTTGAGTTTCTCTTATCTCTAAAATCTTTGCTAAGAGGTTACGTTGCTCATCAATTGATGGTAAAGCTATTAACGTGTTTTCAAATACCTTCTGAGACAATCTTCTTCTTCCTGTAGTTCCACTACTTGAAATAGAGAACTGATTCAAAATAGCATCATTAGTTAATACTAACTCTAAATATTCAGGAAGTATTTGTGTCGTATCAATATCATATACCAAAAAATCCGGAGTAACAATAGCCCCTTCGAGAGATGAGTCCACAATACCAAAAGCCGCACTTTTGCCATCTATCTTTGAAATAATAAATTGGCCACCTTTTACTCTAGTTTGACGTTTGGTACCAATTTGAGCACCTATAACGGTATCACGTTCCTGAATGCCCTTATTGAATAGTTTTACTGTTAATCGAGTGTATTCAATATTAGGTTCAACGCAAATAACATCTTTACTTAATGACACGACATCTCCAATCCTTACTTTTTTATATAAAGGATTATAGTTAACACTAGTTGTGTCAAAAATAGACTTAACACTCCAGCTAGATAAATCTGAACGATTTACTATTTTTGTATATATCATATTTGGCTGAACTTCTCCACTTAACCAAGAAGCAACTTCTTTAGCCGCTATCGGCAATTCTTCGTTGTTTGAAGGTAATCCTGTAGAAGAAATTCCGGCATCATTTACTTTTGTAACAGATAACAAATAATCTTTTTCTGGTATCTCGCCATCCATGAACTTCTCAATAAAGACAAGACTTGGTTTTATATTTGCACCAGATGACAAAAACACATCGGCCGGGATTGATGTAATGTTGAGTATTTTAGCACGTGATTCTATAAACTTACGAACACGGTCTAATGCAGGATTATCCAACACTCCTTCAGGTAACACAATACCTGCGCGTTTCCCCGGCTTTAGCAAATTTATACAACGTTCAATGAATAAGATTTCTGTGCTATTGTTGTTTATTTGATATAGTTCTAATATACGCTTTCCGATTCTCTTGTCTTTTCCTATTTCTTGTGCATACTCTTTAATAGGAGTGTATACTTTACTAATGTATTCACTACCAAATAACTCCTCATATAAAGCTCTTTCCCTATCAGTAGGGATGTCAGAACTGGTAATACGCATGTCTTTTTCTACATGAGCTCCGAAGGGTGGGTTTATAAGAATCACGTCAAAGTTATTGTCATAAACACCTCCTACATTAATAAGACCATCGTGTAGATAGACTCCCACATGCCCATCACCATGCATAATCATATTCATTTTTGAAGTACGGGCCATACGAGCATTGGCATCCACTCCAAAGAAATAATCATGACAAAGTTTGTGATAACGACTGCCTTCTTTTGTCTTATCACACTCTCTTAGTAAAGTGTTAATTTTATATTGTTTTTCAGTATCGGAAAGACTCTGATTATCCATCAAAATAGTAATCTGTTTATGGATGTCTTGATCTATCTGATTCTGTACATGTTCAAATGCTTTTATAAGGAATCCGCCACTTCCACAGCATGGGTCACATACTTTATCGCCTTCCTTTACATTAAGTACTTCAACCATATAATTTACTATGGTCCTAGGAGTGAAAAACTGTCCTAACTCTCCTCTGAATGTTTTACCTAAGAATAGTTCGAATGCAATTCCCTTTATGTCGTCAGAGGTGTCATATAACTCAACACTACTTAATTCCTCCAAGATAAGCAAGAAACTTTCTCTACGAATTCTTATTTTATCTTCTGAATCAAAAAGGCCGTCTGTCGAATATGCTTTCTTAACTTCATTAAACAAATGTTGGATGTAATCAACTTCACCATTGTAAGATAGCTCATCTTTTATGAACTTATCTTTACTATAAACAAGTTCCTCCTTTGCGTCACGTTCATATAGCATTTTTATGAATAAGATTTTACTTATCTCATCAAATGCAGCTTCTGGAGAAAGCTTATCAACATTACGTATGATGTTATGACAGCGAGTTAAGCTTTTCAAAAATTTGTCTTTTGAATACCCTCGTACCTTATTAACGAATGACGTAAGATTCTGGTCAGAAACAATATCTAAGGCCGTAGGAAAGTCGCTAATACGCTCTATTTTTAGAGGCCTAGCATTTCTGTCAATATAAAAAACTTTTGTTTCCTTAAGATTATGAGCAACATAAAATGCCATATCATTAAGAACAGCCTGCTTATATTGCTCAAAATAATCTTCTGCCTTAATTTTTATATGCTCGGTCTTACATGTAACAAGAACATAAATATCAGGGGCTAGTCCAGATTTCTTGTCGTCTGGACTACGCCATATTGCGATATCTGCAACCGATGTTGGAGATACCTTTACATCAAATTCCATCTGCTCTGGCAGATATCCATAAGAATCTACCAAACGTTGAAAGAAAGTTTCTGCCAACTCCTTCTTGCTATGATTAATATCTGTTATCATTAAATACAATAATCGTTATATTTACAGAGCGTTAACTTTATAGCACAACACACCCAATTAACAGCAAAATTACGAAAACTTTGCGGTATATGCAACCTGAAAAGTTTATTTCTTTATCCCACTCTCCATATGACTATTTATCGATGCAACATTTGTCAACTAGAACAAAGCAAAGAAGATGGCACATTACGAATCAATATACCTACACAACACTATTAACCTACAAAGCACTGAAAGATAAGAATATATTTGTAGCAAAAGAATCTAATGAAAAGTGATGTAAAATTGGATTTATTTGCTAATTTTGCATTGCTTTTGAGACAATTAAACATTAATAATGCAAAGAAACAGAATGAACATATTATATCAATAACAACCACAATTCAGAGCAATACACGCACTGAATCTATGTCGTGTGTTCATGTTTCACGCATTGAACCTCTTGCATAGTAAAAAAATTCCAACAAACATAACAAGCACACTATTGTACTTTGAATGAAAATATAAACTGAATAGTTGGAGAGTCTTTACGAACTTTCCAACTATTTTGCTTTATGCCCATTTGTGACAGTCGCCTTTATGATGCTCTTCTGGCATTTCCGTCTGATGGGCGATTGATAACCAAATTATTAACGTGCAGTGATGTACATAAATTGAGAAAAAAAATGAACTATAAATTTGATGGCAGCAAAGTGTTTTTTATATCTGACACCCATTTTTATCATGGGAATATCATTCGCTTTTGCAACAGACCATTCAAAAGTGTGGAAATGATGAATGAAACTATCATATCCAACTGGAATAATACAGTCGGGCAAGACGGTATCGTTTTTCATTTAGGCAATTTTTGTCTTGGCGGTTCAGTTGAATGGAATAAAAACACTTGACAGGTTGAACGGCAAGATATATCTGATTATGGGCAATCACGATTTGAAAAATATACGTCAAGGCTATATTAACAGATTTGAGCATGTGGCAATGCAGATGCATATAGAAGTAGGTAAACAGAAGATATATTTGAACCATTACCCTTTTCTATGCTTTGACGGCGGATATAAAGATGTGTGGCAACTGTTCGGGCACGTTCACACAAGGCAAAACAACACAGGAATTGATGCTGCCCGGCTTCAGTATCTATATCCAACACAGTACGATGTCGGGGTTGACAACAATAACTTCACGCCGGTATCATTTGAACAAGTCAAGAGAATAATAACTAAGCAAATTGAGAAAGGAGGACAATAAAATGAAGATACAATATATGAGCGACCTGCATTTGGAATTTTGTGATAATAGCAGGTGGCTGAAACATAATGAATTGCCGGTAACAGGCGATGTTCTGGTACTTGCCAGAGATATATTCTATCTGAAAAACAAGATTGCACCTCTAAGTAATTTCTGGAAATGGGCTTCAGAGAATTATCGTCAGGTGCTCATTGTGCCCGGGAACCATGAGTATTACAATTATTGCGATGTAATAGATTGCAATGGGATTGGATGTTCAAGAACAATATAGGATACTATCAAAATCTGGTAGTGAGGATTGATGACACCGACTTTATCATAAGTACTTTATGGTTTCAAATTACTCCTTCCGACGAATATTTTGTGTGGAAGGGTATGAATGATTTCAGATAGATAATGTATAATGGTAAATTGCTCCAGACAGAGGAGTTTAACCAAATGCATAACTTCTGTTTGAATTTCATCAAGCAAAGTCTGACGGAGAGTACCGCCAAGCACATTGTAGTGGTAACACATCATCTTCCCACATTGGAGGTTGTTGCCCCTCACCATAAGGGTTCAGCACTGAATAGTGCATTTGCCACCGATTTGAGCAAACTCATAGCAGACATTCGCATTGATGCCTGGATTTATGGACATTCACACACAAATATTAATGCTGAAATTAATGGGACAAAAGTCGTATGCAATCAGATGGGGTATGTATTTGATAACGAACATATCAGCAATGGCTTTGATCTGAGCAATTGCCTAAATTTGTGACAAGTAGATTCACCTATCACGCTCTAAGGTTTCAATATATCATATAGTTAATGGGAAAACACCTATTTCTATATTATATGATATGTTGGGGCTTAATATTTTCAGTTAGTCACACAAAAAATCTTGCTTGTCAGAGGAAAGTTACCTTTACTTTATCCCCGTACTCATATATACGCCTAATAAAGTAAAGCCAGAACAGAGGGAAGAAAAGAGATGGCTTCGCCAGACAAACCAATCGATTTATCAAAATCCATACATGATATAATCTATTTTTCTTTTGGCTGCAAAATATTCGCGACTACCTCTTGTTTTTAGTTGACTTCAATTGGTGAAAATCCCACTTATTTTCGTACCTTCGCAGCGGATAGAAAACAGGTGGACTTCGGACGGGAAAAGGGAGTTTTCCCGTTGGTTCTGATTCAAGTGAAAAGTGCAGCAAAACAGACGGTTTTTGGTCTGAAAAACAAGCGAAAAAGACTTTTCTACCGTTTAAACCGTAATTCTTTCATATTCAAGCTATTCGGTATACTGCATCGGCAAATAACCAAATGAAAACAAAATCATAAAAAGAGAAAATATAAAGTCGTAAAATGAGTTAAATCAGTCACTTCAAAGCATTACTCCATTTTCTTTTTTCACTCGTATTTTCTCTTGTTATAA
>ERZ1504706.682-NODE-682-length-12226-cov-4.283132_pt1 | contig 12226 bp, 7 predicted proteins | sample MGYA00575747_ERZ1504706 | MGnify/ENA primary metagenome ERZ1504706 (study PRJEB39906, sample SAMEA3182081) | gut metagenome | biome: human; feature: gut; material: Stool; isolation source: human stools | place: Canada | collected 2012-12-04 ...
ATCTACACCTCTCTATTCGTCGGCAGCGTCAGATGTGTATAAGAGACAGCTCTTGCACTATCCAGATTCAGCCAATTCAGATATCTTCATATAGGCAAGGGAGAAATTATCCAAAATCTGAATGAAAACCATGAATTCCAAGTTTGTTTTGTACTAAAAGGATCTTTATGTCTCTTCAGAGATCAAATGGAATCAATGCCTCTGATAGCAGTGCAAAATGAATTTTTCTTTATCAGCAGCTTACATAAATGTAAAATCAAAACAATGGATGATGTACAACTCGTCATCCATGCATGTAATATTGTGGCCCCTTATCTACATAGCAGAATAATAGAATATCTACAAGACATATCCATCGAAGAAGTAAAACCGGTAGAAGTTCTTCCCATTTATCCGTTAATACGTTCCTACTTGGATTTGCTGGTCGATTACATGAAAAATGGAACAGAAATTCCCGACTTACATCGAGCCAAAGAATATGAGCTGTTCTCATTATTTAAAATTTGCTATAGCAAAAACGAAATTGCCTCCATTTTCCGTTATGCCCTTTCGAATGATCTTCAGTTTTTCGTATCCGTCATGACACATTACAAAGCTTGCAGAACTGCCAAAGAATTAGCTATTCTATGCGGATATAACGACCTTATTTTCACACAGTTATTCAAAAAAAACTTTCATGGAGATACACCATATCAATGGTTACAAAAGCAAACATCTTATGAAATTGAATTCAAGTTAAAAGAAAGTACCCTACCCATCAAACAAATAATGTTGGACTATCATTTCAAGACATTTTCCCATTTTACGACCTACTGTAAAAGAAATATCGGAGCTACTCCTAACGAAATACGTAAAAAAGGAGAAGAATCAAAAGGTACACCTCCTCTCGAAACATATTCTGTTTCCGCAAACGATTAAACAAACATCCCGCATCCTAAAGATTATGAATATACTTATCTCCATCATACATACTGAAGCTAAGAATAAGTTTGTTTCCTGATCTCGGTATATGGATCTATTTTAAGAGTTTCTATACGTCATATAAAAACAAATATCACAAAACTTAATCATAATCCACCATCAATATATGAAAAAACTTATCACATATACTCCTTATGTAAAATCATATGAAGTATCTACCATTTAAAACTATCCAAAAACGAACATTAAGAAAAATAGGAAACCTTTTTATGCAGATATAAAAGAAAAGATTGATTATATGCAAACAAATCTTTTAAATACGCAACTTCTTTTTAGCACCAAATATAGAACTTTGCACCTAAATAAAATGTGAATATTATTATAATGTAAATCGCACACAGTAGAATAACCTAAAATATAAAATTGCATGAACACCCCCAACGATACAGTATTCAATAAAGCAGAACTGAGTTTATCAAATATGTAACAACAAAAAGTAATTCATTTTTAATTATTTATAGTCATGTATACAAAAAAGAAATGCAAAATTTATGTATTATCAGTGCTACTTTGCACATTTTTTTTCTCGTGCAGCAGTATTGATTTTGAATTACCCCAAGGTCCTCAGGGAACCAATGGCAAATCCGCTTATGAGATATGGAAAGAAGAAGTTGAAACCGGTCATATAAACTGGCCTTCCACCCAAGTTGATTTAGCAGACTTTTTAGTTTATATAAAAGGAGAAAAAGGAGACAAAGGAAAAGATGGAATGTCTGCATACGATCAATGGAAAATCCTGATCACCCAAGGTAATGTCACCAACCCTCATGACCCTTCGCTCATTTGGCCCTCTTCAAAAAATACAGAAGCCGATTTTTGGGATTTTCTTAGCGGAAGAGACGGACAATCACCTCATATTGGTGAAAATGGAAATTGGTATATCGGCAATAAAGACACAGAAATCAAAGCTATCGGCAAAGATGGAAAGAATGGAATTAATGGAAAAGACGGACTTTCCGCTTATGAATTATGGAAACAATCTGTTGCTGACGGCAATATAAATTGGCCCAAAAACCAAACAACAATGGAACATTTCTTTTTATATTTAAAAGGGAAAGATGGTGAAAATGGTATTACTCCACATGTTGGTGAAAATGGTAATTGGTACATTGGCAATCATGATACAAATTTTCCCGCTCAAGGTCAAAAAGGAGAAAATGGTAAAGACGGAGCATCCCCTTATATTGGTCCTAATGGAAACTGGTGGATCAATACATCCGATACAAAAATAAAAGCTCAAGGAGAAAAAGGAAGCGACGGCTTAACCCCTTTCATTAAAGACGGATACTGGTGGATAGGCACATCCAATACAGGGATTGCAGTGCAAGGCCCCAAAGGAGAACAAGGTGATAAAGGAACGGACGGACTTACCCCGGTTATAAAAAATGGGAACTGGTGGATAGGTACTACCGATACAAAAATAAAAGCTCAAGGAGAGAAAGGAGATGATGGCATATCTCCCCATATAGGTAATAACGGAAATTGGTGGATAGGTACTACTGATACAGGAATAAAAGCTCAAGGAGAAAAAGGAGTTAACGGAGCATCTGCATACGAATTATGGGTGAATGATGTCAAAAATGACAAAATCAAAGACAAAAATAATTCAGCATGGGCCAAAGATAAAATTACAATGGCAGATTTCTATACTTACCTCAGTGGAACAAATGGTAACAATGGAAAATCCACTTATGAACTATGGAAAGAAACTGTAGGAACAGGCAATATTAATGATCCTAAAAATCCAGGACAAAAATGGCCTTCTGACAAAGTTTCAGAATATGATTTTTTCAATTATTTAGCCGGTAAAGACGGAATAAACGGAAGCAATGGTTTGTCAGCACATGAACTGTGGAAAAATGACTTAGCTAAACGTTGTGGTACAACAGACGCACTTATCGATCACAAAAATGGTGGAGTATGGAACTGTGAAAAAAATACGTTAAATGATTTTTATGACTATCTACGCGGAAAAGATGGCAAAGACGGAGAAGATGGCAAAGACGGCAAACCCGGAGAACCAGGAAAACCGGGAACAGAAGTTACCATCATTAAGGGTATACCTAATGTTATTGCACAATATTCTCAATCAGAATATGGTGAATATGTACGCACAACTGATGGAGGTGTACTCTATAAAGTATATGATGAAACTGGACAAATCGCACCCAAAGCTCAAGTAAAAGGTATGCCGGGTATCAATGCAGAAAAAACTTACATAACCAATGAAAACGGAGAGTTTATTGTACCTAAAGAAGATTTACCCGAAATACAAGACATAAACTTACGCTGGGGAACGGTAAAAGAAGTAACCCTAGCCGGAAAGACACCGCAAGAATCCGCTAAAAACACATATGTTCCCAATAGAGTACGCATGAGAATGATCCTTCGCGATAATTCAAATTCATTATACGATTATCAGTATCTATATTTCTATATACAACGAAAAGTTAATCCGGAAGACCAATGGCAAAATATCCCTTCTTATTTACCTAATAGTGGTTCAAGGAATTTAGACGCATATAGAGTCTCTGATAAAAATAATCCCAACAGTATTTTGTCAGACAAAAAATTATATTCAAGCCAAAATTCTAGTTCAAATAATGGAGGATATTATTACTATATTTATACCTATCGGTTCATTCAAGAAAATCCCGGAAAATTCAAAAACAATCAATCTGAATATTGGGATGGAAGTGACGTTTATTACACTGTAAAAGCTAGAGAGCCTTATTATGGAGAAACTTTCCAATGGAATGGTATTTGTTTATTAGCTCCTTATCAAATGGGACCTACGCTAAAAACATTAAAATTAAAAATAATATCCAATGGAGAAGCACCCAGTTTCTCATCTGCAGAAGGTGAATTGGATTTTTCAAAAATAGACTTTACAAGAATTTACAAATCATCGACCACACGTGTCGTTAAAGAAAATGGAATGGACTATGTAGAACCGATAGCTTATACTGAAGAAGAAGCCAACAAACTTAAAATGGCATATATCACATTCAGATATACCTCAACAGCTGGTTCACAAGAAGCATCAAGTTCTAATAACAGATCTTCTGCAGAAGTTCCAACGTTCAAAGTATTCGCACCGTTTTTAAATTCATCCATATACATTGACAATGGCAATAGTTCATATTTCTATAGATATTATCAAGGTTATCTCCGAAAAGGAAAGGATGAAAAAACATTTATTATTGAAAACTATAACAGCTCTTATGAGTTGCCCGAAGTACAAGTTATCTATGAAGAATAAAAATATGAAGAAAATATATATACATAAAATCCATCTCATACTATGCTTTACCTCAGTATTATGTTTCGGTTTACCTATAAATGCACAAAAAAGCGCAAAGAATGGAACAACCGATAATAATAAAAAAGCATGGGAAATAGGTATAGGCGCAACCGGACTTCAAATGACACGTTTTAATGTTATTAATTTCCATACTAATAATAAAGGCGGTTACACTGTAGGTACTAACAAAAAAGATTTCATTTTCGGAGGAAATCTATATTTTGCTCGTGAACTTAACTCTCATTTTTATCTAGATTTACAAGGAACATTAGACTACAGTTCCGATCCTGTCCGTAACGGTAAGGAATCAAGATGGCTAGGTATGACAGGAATCGGTTTACAGTGGCGCCTAGGTGAATATTTCCATTCAAATTATATTGATCCTTTTCTTCGAATGGGGGTCAACTATATGTACAAGAATTTTAAGATCAATTATAAGGGGATGGAAGAATTCAACAGTGAGGAGATGGGATGGAATCTGTCAAATGATTATACTAAAGAAGGGAAGGATAAACAAAATCTTATCCCTATTTCATTGGGAATAGGCGTGAATATGTGGCTTAATGACAACATTGGCATAGGACTCCAAGGAGACTATCTCATCATGCCATACAAACATATAGCCAATTCATGGCAAGGAAGCATTCGATTGATGTGGCGCATTGGTGGTAAATCCCTAAAAGTCAAACCGGAAATTCAATATGTGGAAAAAATCATAGAAAAAGAAATAGAAAAACCTATAATCATGAAACAAATTGTAGAGACTCCAAACCAGCCCAATGTTTTATGTGATTTATTCAACAATATCTATTTTGAGTTTGATAAAACAGAAATAACTCCTAAAGCAGCTACTATCATTGATGAAATAGCTCAAATTATGCTGACAGACACAAGCAAAAAATATCTCATTACAGGATGTACTGATGCAAAAGGATCATCACAATACAATATGGAACTATCCCAAAAACGTGCAGACGCTGTAGTCAATGCACTTATAAAGAAAGGAGTTCCCAATAAAATGTTAAAAGCAAAAGGAGTGGGCGCAAAAATATCTTATGCATCTCAGAATGCTCCCAACGAAATACGAGAAGGAGATCGTAAAATTATAGTTCAAATCGTTACAAATATGGATTATTGGAATTATATACCATAAAAAAATTTCCCCTCTATCAAAACGGCATATATTCCTATATCGTGGAATATAGCCGTTTTGCATGTTTCTAAGAAAAGTTCGAACCATGTATACCCTCATACCCTCACTGCATATATAACAGGTTTATTATAAACTATTTATGTAGTAAGGATAAAAATACTTGCTCTTATTCATGTTCTCATACTCTCACAACGTTTTGAAGCATATTTTTACATAACATCCTTGTTTTCAGCTATATATTCTTTTTTTATAAATTGTTTCGGCTTGATATAAAGTAGGGTATTTTAGGCTTTTTCCCCACAAAAAGTACACATGAAAAGTTTGTACCTCCACAGAATGACGGTTTACGATGTATTGGCAGCAATAAAAAAGATCAAGACGTTTTTAAAAAAGTTCCTGTTATTTTTTAAAAAGGTCGTCTTCTTTTTTGAAAAGTTCTTGATCTTTTAAAAAACACTTTTTGGGCATGAGGATATCACATATGTACGCATAAGACTGTACGTACACATATATAACCCTGCACATACGTATGTATAGTTCCATGCAAAAGTATGCTTTCTGATGCGAAATGAAAACAGCTTTGCAACACTCTCCATATTTTACAGGTGATCCGTAATAAGGTACACCGAAAGAATACTTTGATATGCCTATTTTTACTATACATCAAAAAATAAAAAATCCCCGTAAAGTATTAATTTACAGGGATTTTCTTTGTTTTACAATTCTTTCCAGCGGAGAGACAGGTTCTATCACCTATCATTTCAAACAATATCACAAACTCGTAATATCTTGTTAATTACCAAGTTATTACAAAGTAAACAGAAAATAAAATATCTCTTAATATCTTTGCATATCTCACTTTTTGGGTGTATTTTTGGGTGTCAATTTTCAAACACACCCAATTATGAATATCAAAAGAAACATCATTTTCGCACTGGAAAGCCGGAAGAAAAACGGTGTGCCAATCACAGAGAATGTGCCTATCCGTATGCGTGTGATATTCGCAAGCCAGCGTATAGAGTTTACAACGGGCTACCGCATCGACGCTACCAAATGGGATACGGACAAACAAAGGGTAAAGAACGGATGCACAAACAAACTGAAGCTAAGCGCATCCGAAATCAATGCAGACCTGCTAAGACAGTATACGGAGATACAGAACATCTTCAAAGAGTTTGAAGTACAGAACGTACTACCCACACCCGCACAGATAAAGGACAGCTTCAATGCAAGGATGAAGGATGCACCAGTCACAGAGCAGGAAACAGCCGAAGGACCTAAAATCAGCTTTTGGGAGGCGTTCGAGGAGTTTGTAAGGGAATGCGGGAAACAGAACGACTGGACAGACGCAACCTACGAAAAATTCGCTGCGGTAAAGAACCACCTGAAAGAGTTCAGGGATGAACTTTCCTTTGATACGTTCACCGAGAACGGACTGAATGACTATGTGGACTTCCTGCGTAACAAGAAAGATATGCGCAACAGCACCATAGGCAAGCAGATAGCCTTCCTGAAATGGTTCCTGCGGTGGAGTTTCAAGAAAGGGCACAATCAGAACATGGCTTATGACAGCTTCAAGCCCAAGCTGAAAAACACACCCAAAAAAGTGATATTCCTCACATGGGAGGAACTGAACAGACTGAAAGACTACAAGATACCCCAAACCAAGCAGTATCTCGAACGGGTAAGGGACGTTTTTCTGTTCTGCTGTTTCAGCGGGCTGCGCTATTCGGACGTGTACAACCTCAAACGGAGCGACATCAAGCCCGACCATATAGAAGTGACAACCGTAAAGACAGCGGACAGCCTTATCATAGAGTTAAACAACCACAGCAAGGCGATACTGGAAAAATACAAAAGCGTACACTTTGAAGATCACAAGGCACTTCCGGTCATCAGCAACCAAAAGATGAACGATTATTTGAAAGAACTGGGGGAACTTGCGGAAATCAACGACCCGGTAAGGGAAACTTACTACAAGGGAAATGAACGTATAGACACCGTCACACCCAAATACGCCCTGCTGGGAACCCATGCCGGAAGACGGACATTCATCTGCAACGCTTTGGCATTGGGTATTCCCGCACAAGTGGTGATGAAGTGGACGGGACACAGCGACTACAAGGCGATGAAACCATACATAGACGTTGCCGATGACATCAAGGCCAATGCGATGAACAAATTCAACCAACTGTAAACACAACAATAGCATGGAAGAAAGAATAACCTCAATGATACCCCGCTACGGGAAACTCAACAAGACATATACGGAAATAACATCCGGTGACGGCCTCTCTTTTGAGAAGCAGAAGTTCATTCATGACTTTTACAAAGAGTATGAAGACACACAGACCTTTGAAAAGGCACTTATCAGCCTCATGCTTGAAACGGAGGGTACGCACTTTTCCATATTGCTGAACAGCCTGAAACGGGAGATTGAAAACAATATCTCAATGTATAATACCTGCAAGGAGCTTTTCGACCGTCTCGATATTGAACATATCTGCCGGCAGCATGAAAGATGTCATGACCAGGACATCGAAAGACAAATGCAAATCACAAACGAATATTACCGGGAACTTATGGAAGCTAACGGCTCTTTGGAGGCAGTCGGTTTCAGGGAACACGACCGTCAGGAAGAGGAGCTTTTGGAAAAGAGGTACGAACGGTGCAAGCAGGAATACGACAGGGAGAAAGCCAAACTGGATGAACTATACGCAAAGAAGAAACAGGCAAGGCAGGAAGCCCTGCAATACCTGAAAAACCGCTGCGGAGACATATACAGGCTGGACGGATCGCTGCTGGCAATCCTTGATAAATACATGACCGGCCAAAAGAAAAAAGGAGAGGAAGAAAAAGAAAGTTCCGCATCCGACACCATATCAAAAAAAAGCCCGGTCTATTTCCCCATGAAACTCCTGTCGGCCATTCACGAGACATGCAACGGAGAGCAGTTCGAGGAGATCAATGAACTGGACTTCTACGCCAACATGAACTTGCAACCGTGCGCGAGCAGATTAAAGGTGAGAAAGGATGAAAAGGCACGTGTATGCTACCTGATATTTCTCATGGGAGAAACACTTTCCAAACCCGACAGAGAAAAATGGAAGGAGGAAATCATGAAACTGCTGGAGATAGATATAAAATATTACAAGTCCAAATACAAGGCACCCGTACCCCGGACCGATTTACCCAGTGACAGCAATCAGATATTTGCGAAGGAAATGCAGTCAATATTCCGATAGTCAGCGATACGCCACGACATTCCACGAAACAACCACTTTTACCACCCGAAATATTTTTCACCATTTTTTTATTATCTTCTGATATTTAGTGAGATAGCGTGATACTCCATTCACGCTATCCACATCCTTACCACCCGTATCCGGGATTAACTTTGCACTGTTCGAACGAAACAAAAAAAGCCCGTGCGCAGGGCTTACAGTACAAACGTTAAATTCATTCCAACATGGAAATCAGAGAACTTTTATCAAAGCCCGTATGGCAGATGACGGGAGAAGAATTCATATTACTGAACCGACACGCCCTGCAGGAAAGGGAAGCGAGAGCAGCACAGCCCGCAGCCGATACGGAAAAGAAATACGTGTACGGGATAGGCGGCATAGCACGCCTGTTCGGGTGCAGTATGCCCACAGCAAACCGCATCAAAAAAAGCGGGAAGATAGACAGAGCCATTACGCAGATAGGACGCAAAATCATCGTAGATGCGGACATGGCACTCGAACTGGCAGGACACAAAAGCGGGGGACGCAGATAAGGAGGTACGGACATGGAGTACAGAGAAAGAAAAGAAGTCACGCCCGAAGCGGCGGTGATACTGTGGCAAGCCTCACGGCTCGACCTTTCGGAAGACTACGAGAGGGCACCCGAAATACTGAAAGTACACGGTTCCGTCATAGGCACGCTGGGGAACTTCAGCGCATCAATCGGAAAAGCAAAGAGCAAGAAAACGTTCAATGTTTCCGCAATCGTGGCGGCTGCACTGAAAAACGGGACAGTGCTAAGCTACACGGCGGAACTGCCCGAAAACAGGAGGAAAATACTCTATGTGGATACCGAACAAAGTTCCTACCACTGTGCGAAAGTGGCAAAAAGAATATTGCGCATGGCGGGACTGCCGACAGGCAGGAACCATAAAGACCTTGAATTCCTTGTCCTAAGGAAGTACACGCCCGAGGAACGAATAGCAATCGTGAGGGAGGCCATTTACCGCACCGAAAATGTAGGGCTGGTAGTCATTGACGGAATACGGGATATGGTGTACGACATCAACAGCCCCAGCGAGTCCACGAAGATAATCTCCCTGCTGATGACATGGACGGGGGAAAGACACATACACATACACACCATACTGCATCAGAACAAGGGGGACGAGAACGCAAGGGGACACATCGGAACGGAGCTTAGCAACAAGGCCGAAACAGTGCTGCAAGTGGAGAAGGACGAGAAGGACCCCGACATCAGTACGGTCAAGGCAGCACATATCAGGGCGATGAACTTCGAACCGTTCGCATTCCGCATCAACGGGGAGGCATTGCCCGAACTGCTGGACGAATACCTGTTCAAACACAAGGATCCGGGAAAAGGGAAAAGGGAGAAGTTCGACCCCTACAAGGACATCACAGAGAAGCAGCACCGCATCGCACTGGAAGCGGCATTCACACTCAAAGATGAATACGGCTACAAGGAGCTTGCGGAAGAATTGAGGAAAACCTACGCCTCTGTCGGTGTCATGCTTGGGGGAAACAGGCTGACAGACCTCATTACAGTACTGAAAAACAAACGGATGATAGTACAGGAGAACGGCAGGAAATACACCTTCAAACCCGATTTTCACTATTAGCGGTATTGTATGGGAACCACTTTACTTTAGTCCCGTACCATATATATACGGAAGTAAAGTAAAGTGGATATAGCCCGTAATATACAAAAAGATACGGGCGAAAAGAAAAAATAATATTCACACCTGACAAGAACAACGGTATGACAGTACGGAAAAGGGTATGGTCTCATACCAGGCCTCCACCATGACGGCACAGACCGGAAACCGCTTTACTTTAGTCTGGGGGCATATATATAGCAAAGTAAAGTAAAGCGGATGCAGCCCGTAACACATGAAAGGGTACGGGCGAAAAACCCAAAAACAATATCTACTTAAAACAGAAATATGATGAATATGAATGAAGCGAAGCAGATACGCATAGAGGAATATCTGCACAGTCTTGGATACAGTCCGGTAAGGCAACAGGGTGGTAGTCTATGGTACAACTCACCGTTCAGGGACGAACAGGAACCCTCCTTCAAGGTGAACACCGAACGCAACCTATGGTATGATTTTGGCGCAGGCAAAGGTGGTAATATCATCGCACTGGCACAGGAGCTATACGCATCCGACAGTCTGCCCTACCTCTTGGAAAGGATAAGGGAGCAGGCACAAAACGTGCGCCCGGTCTCTTTCTCTTTTGGCAAGCAACCCTTGTCAAAGCCGAGTTTCCGGCAGTTGGAGGTAGTACCGCTCTCCTCTCCCGCCCTGTATACCTACCTGCGGCAAAGGGGAATAAATACGGAACTGGCAAAAAGAGAATGCAGGGAGGTCCGCTATCTGACCGGGGAAACCCCATACTATGCTATAGGCTTCCCCAACCGTTCGGGAGGATACGAGATACGCAACAAGCATTTCAAGGGATGCATAGCACCGAAGGACATCACCCATATACGACAATCGGAGTCGAAGGAGGCATGCTACATCTTCGAGGGATTCATGGACTACCTCTCTTTCCTCACCCTGCGGCTGGAAAGGTGTCCCGACCGTCCCGAACTTGACGGGCAGGACTACATCGTACTGAACTCGACTTCCGACCTTTCCAAAGCAATCCGACCGCTGGGCGGTTATGAAAGCATCCATTGTTTCCTTGACAACGACAAGGCGGGAATCGAGGCCGTTCAGGAGTTGCAAAAAGAGTACGGGCTGCGCATACGGGACGCATCGCACATATACGAAGGGTACAACGATCTGAACGACTTCCTGCGGGATAAAAGGTCAGGACAGGCGCAACGGCAGCAAGAGAAACCGGAAGCGGAAAAAAGGCAAAGCCAGACAGAGCAGCCGAAGAAGAAAGGCAAAGGGATCAGGATGTAGCCGCACAGCCACCGGAAGGCTTTGAAAAAAGCCATAGCTTATTAGGGCTTTTTCTTTACGCAATGCACACATTGCTAAAAAAGCCCCAACGAGCCATAGGGGCGCCGCCCCTTTGGAAACCCCGTCTGCCATGCGGCATAAAGGCAAGGCAGGGGAAGTATTAACCTGAAATTATTGACAGTTATGGGATATGCAGTTTTGCATCTGGAAAAGGCAAAAGGGACGGACAGCAGGATGTCCGCACACATAGAGCGCACCGTTCACCCGAAGAATGCGGACAGAACACGCACGCACCTGAACCGGGAGCTCGTACAGTTTCCCGAAGGGGTGAGAAACCGCACGCAGGCGATAGCACACCGGGTGGAAACGGCAGGTATCAGACGCAAGGTAGGTACCAACCAAGTAAGGGCTATCCGGGTACTGCTCACCGGAAGCAACAGGGACATGAAACAAATAGAGGCGGACGGACGACTTGACGATTGGTGCAACGACAGCCTGCAATGGCTCCGGGAAACATACGGGGAACAGAACCTCGTATCGGCAGTCCTGCATATGGACGAGAAGACACCGCACATACACGCCACAGTCATACCGCTGTCTCTTATACACATCTGACGCTGCCGACGAA
>ERZ1504706.711-NODE-711-length-11874-cov-4.375159_pt1 | contig 11874 bp, 8 predicted proteins | sample MGYA00575747_ERZ1504706 | MGnify/ENA primary metagenome ERZ1504706 (study PRJEB39906, sample SAMEA3182081) | gut metagenome | biome: human; feature: gut; material: Stool; isolation source: human stools | place: Canada | collected 2012-12-04 ...
AAATAATGGAGAATGGCAACAACAGGACGAAGATAGCAGTAGGAATAATTTTTCCGAGTATTTTTAATACATCTGTTTTCATGCTGCAAATATAAATTAAAATTCATAGAATAGTGAAATTAAGAACTCTAATATTTCTGGGGGGACTCTTTGGAGGAATGAATGTTATCAAAGGGCAGGCTTTTTATGGTACTACAGGACTACTTCATGCACCTACTGCCGTTATGCAGAAAGATAAAACCGTTATGCTGGGAGGAAATATGCTGGATGTAAATATACTTTCCCGATATTGGGTGAGAAGTGAATATCATCCCTATACCTATAACTATTATATAAATTGTACTCTGTTTCCTTGGCTGGAAGTAGCATATACTTGTACGTTGGTAAAGGGGATACATGGTTCTTCTTATTGGCCTCAGCAAACTTGGGGCAGGTTTACCAATCAGGACAGATCGTTTCATTTCCGGTTGAGGGCATGGAAAGAAGGCTGGTGGAAGGCTTGGACGCCTCAGGTAGTGATTGGTGCGAATGATCCGGGAAGCCATTCTTCAAATGGAGGTGGAGACATAGATTGGGGGGGCGGTGGTAGCGGAAACCACAATTACTTGACACGTTATTATCTGGCGGCAACGAAACATGTTGAATTTAGTGGAATAGGTACAGTGGGGGTTCATGTAGCTTGGGTTATCGGTAAAGCTATGAGTGATGTGCATTATAGCCGTCCTGCTGCAGGGGTAAATTTTCACTTTGGCATGAAGGGCGAAGGTTTCTGGCAGAAAGCTCTGAATGGATTTAATCTGATGGCGGAAGTGTGTCCCGGACATGCGGAAGACCTGCATACAGCAACTTATACTGTGAATGTGGGTGGAACTTATTCAATATGGAAAGACCATATCAATCTTATTGCTGAACTGAATGACGGTAAATATTTTAGCGGAGGTATATTCTTTAAATTACATCTCAAATAACTGACTTGATTTCTAGTGGATGAAGCATTATAAGAATAGCCGGAATCACTTGGAAAGAGTAGTTCCGGCTATTCTTATATAACGATATTTGTATGTCCTGTTTTTATTATCCTACAATGTATTTAGCATTCTTGCCGCTTATTTTACGAATGAATACCACAAGCAGCCACGATACGCCAAATGCCACGACTGCGGCAGCGGGAATTTGTAAAGGCACGGGAACACCGATATTGCGCATCAGGACTACACCCGGACCTGTGAAAAAATAATGTATCATATAGATGCCAAAACCACATACGGTCAAGTTTGCCAGCATACGCTGGATCAGTTCTGAGCGTACTTTTACTTTCTTGGCTATGAGGAAGAAAGGGATAGTCATCATAATCACATTCAAAGAATTATAGGTGAAGAACAGTTCTAACATTTCATCAGTGCATTGTGGTAATGCGGTCATGTGGCGGAAACCGAAGAATGTGACCATGTAACCTGCCAGAAACATGGGGATACAGACCGACAGTGTCTTACTCCATGACCAGTCGTGGTTGCGCAGATAGTGTCCCAATAGCAAGTACCCGTTGAATCCGGCAAAATAATAGAACATATTGAATGAGTTCCACGCACAGCCTCCCCAAATGTATGGGGATACGAACTGATAATAATAAGGTAACAAACCAGTTATTCCCCATGCGACAAGAAACCATAGTTTGGCTTTCTCCGAGGCCTTTTCTACCCATGCGGAGAAAATAGGAAGGTATAGATATAATCCGATAAGCAGATAGATATACCACATATGTACGTCTAATAAAGAGAAATTGAGAGGCATTTTTGCTATATAACCCAATGATACGTTGAGTGACTGACGGGCGGCTTCTTCACCGCTATAAGGGAAAAAGTCAAGAATTATTTCGGGATTAAGTCCCAGCAATCCTGTAAACCAAGGAAATAAATTATAAATGACACTCCAGATAAGGAACGGCCAAAATACACGGCTGATTCTTTTTTTGTAGAAAGCGGATATTTCGCCACGTACGGGAAGCAGCAATGCTCCTGTAATCATGACAAACAGTGGGACACACGGACGGAGAAAGGCTCCGTAGGCGGCTCCCCAGAATTTGATTTCATCAATGTTGGCTGGCGGTTCGCCGGGGTAAAAGTTGAACGGGTCTGCACTATGGCAGCAAACTACGGTGAACATGGCTACCAAACGAACGACATCCAGCCATACCACATGTTTTCTTGCGGTGTTCATAGCAATAGGTTGATTCATAATTTAATTTTTGATTTGAACAGGCACAAAGGTACACTTTCTCTGAGGATTATTTCTTGCTTTGGAACAAAAAATAAAAAGAACTATCCGCAATCATACTACAAAATGAGAATCCTCCCACTGCAAGAATCACAATCATTTGTCTTTCGCAGGGGGAGGAATTCTATTTTGGGTTAGAGGGTTATTTTAGTCCTCTGTTCTTCAACAAGGGATCAATACCGGGTTCTTTGCCGCGGAAATTGACATACATGTCCATCGCATCGTCAATGCAGCCGGGAGTGAGGATATATTTGCGGAACTTACCGGCCACTTCCTGATTGAAAATATCGCCCGTTTCCTTGTATGCCTCGTATGCGTCACAATCCAGCACTTCCGCCCAAATATAACTATAGTAACCGGCAGTATATCCACCACCCATGGTATGGTTGAAATAAGTGGTGCGGTAGCGTGACGGAATTTGTTTCAGCAATCCGCGCTTACCTAATGTTTCTGTTTCGAACTGCATAACGTCCATATCATCGGGAATTTCTTTTAATACATGATAATCCATATCCAGCAGGGAAGCAGCTAAATATTCAGCCGTAGCGAAGCCTTGTCCGTATTTGCCACTCTTGTCCATTTTTTCAACCAGTCCGGCAGGAATAACTTCACTTGTCTGATAATGTTTGGCATATACATTCAATACCTCCGGTTCAAAAGCCCAATGCTCATCTATCTGTGACGGCAGTTCTACAAAATCACGCGGAACACTAGCCACACCATAATAATGTACATCTTTGAAAAGATTATGTAAAGCATGTCCGAATTCGTGGAACAAGGTATTCGCTTCGTCTGCACTGAGCAAAGCGGGTTGTCCGGCTGCCGGTTTGGTAAAGTTGCATACCACGGTTACTACAGGAGCCACTTTCTTGCCGTCCTTGTAGGTCTGTGAACGATAGCTTCCGCACCATGCGCCACCTTTCTTGCTGGCACGCGGAAAGAAGTCCATATAGAGTACACCTAGATGAGAACCGTCTTTGTCCTTACATTCGAATGCCTGTGCATCGGGATGAGGGAGGGGAAGATTGTCCAGCTGGGTGAAAGTGATACCGTATAGTTTGTTGGCAACATAGAACACACCGTTACGTACGTTTTCCAGTTTCAGATAAGGACGTACCTGATTTTCATCCAAGTCGAATTTGGCTTTCTTGGCCCGGTCTGCATAATAACGCCAGTCCCAACCTTCGGCTGTGAAGGTTTTTCCGTCTTTCTTTATTTCGGCATTGATATCTGCCAGTTCTTCTTTGGCTTTGGACAGAGTAGGTGTCCAAATCTGGTCTAATAATTTATATACGGCATCCGGTGTTTTCGCCATACGTTCTTCCAGTGCAAAGGAAGCATAGTTTTCATATCCCATCAGCTTGGCTTTTTCCAGACGGGCTTTGAGCAGTTTGCGTACCACTTCCTTGTTGTCGTATTCATTTCCGTTATTTCCTCTGTTAATGTATCCTTTGAATATCTTTTCGCGCAGGTCTCGGTTATCGGCATATTGCAGGAAAGGCATGACGCTGGGATTATGCAGGGTGAAAATCCATTTGCCTTCCATGCCTGCTTCTTTAGCTGTTTCGGCAGCACTGGCAATCAGGTTTTGGGGTAATCCGGCTAAGTCTTCTTCTTTGTCCACGATCAATTGGAAAGCATTGGTTTCCTTCTGCATATTTTGGCCGAAGGTGAGCTGCAACATGGAAATCTCACTATTTAATTCACGCAATTTTTTTTGACTTTCGGCATCCAGGTTGGCACCTCCACGTACAAAATCTTTATAGGTTTCTTCCAACAACTTCTTTTGCTCTTTGTCCAAATTGCCGGGATTTTCATAGACAGCTTTGATACGTGCAAAAAGTTTTTCATTTAAGGCGATGTCATCGCTGTGTTTTGATTGTAGTGGAGAGAGTTCACGGCTCAGTGCATCCATTTCATCATTGGTATTGGCGCTTTTCAGTCCGTAGAATACGGTGCTGACTTTACGAAGTAACGTTCCGCTTTGATCCAGTGCTGCAATGGTATTCTGGAAAGTGGCGGGTTCGGGATTGTTTACTATAGCGTCAATCTCTTTCTGTTGTTCTTCCATGCCCTGCAAAAAGGCGGGTTTGTAATGTTCCATCTTGATTTGGTCGAAAGGAGGAACCTGGAAGGGAGTTGTGTACTCCGAAAGGAATGGATTTCCGGTAGGGGCTGCCTGTTTCCCTTGCGAACCGCAACCGCTTAATATGGCAACCGCACAGGCTGCCAAAAGAATGTGTTTCATAATAATTTGTTTTATATAGGTGATAATGCAAAGATAGTAAAATAAGGCAAATTCCAATAAGTTTGAAGCGTAGAACTATTTGTTTGTTTTTATAGTTTGTCTAATTATCATACATCATTGTCTAATAATTAGACAAACTGTTTCTTTTTGTTCTTTTGCAATATGTTGTTAATCAGTTGTTTGTTTGCGTGGCACGGTTTTAGCATTTCTATTATAGAGAACGAATTATAGAAACTTTAGTTTCTTATACACTTTATGGGAAGTAACGTTGTGAAACGGGACTTCTCTCTTTCAAAATAATAATGATTAAAAACACGAAATATGAAACAGATTTATTATGTCATTCAGGCTTTGATACATGGACGAAGTTCTAATATAATAAAAGTCGTCTCGTTAGGCTTGGGCCTGACTATGAGTATTCTGCTTTTCTCAAGAGTTGTGTATGAGCAGAGTTTTGATACTTGTTTTAAGGATCATGATAAATTATACCAATTGTGGAATATATGGACAGTAAATGGGGAACCTCTTCCTCCTAGTGAATATATTATCGGTGCAGCTGCCGGAGGCATACTGGATGCAATGCCGGAAATTGTGGAATCGGCGGCAAGTGCGGGGATATGGCCGGTATCATCACCTGTTTACAACGGAAGTGTCCGTTTTGATGATTTTAAAGTTGCTGCTGATTCATTGTTTTTTCAGACAATGGGTATTGAGGTCTTGAGTGGTGATCCGGTACGCGAATTGCAGCAAAAAGATGTAATTTTCCTGAGTAAAGATTTGGCGGATAAAATGTTTGGCGGTGAGAACCCGATTGGTAAAATAATTAGTTTCAATAAGGAAATTGAGTTGACAGTCAAAGGAACGTATGCTGCTTTACCTGAGAATTGTACTATGCGACCGAAGGCCGTCATTTCCTTGCCTTCTATCTGGAGCCGCCGGATAGGAAATTATTCATGGAACGGTGGGGACAGCTGGAAAGAATATATCCGGTTGAAGCAGGATATTGATTTGGATGAATTGAACAAGCGTATTGATATGGTAGTACAGCAACATATTCCCAGAAGTGATAAGTTTGGAATCACTGTCATGGCAAAACCTGTTCGGGATACGTACCGTGGATATGATGAAGTGAAAAGAATGCGTAATATTATGCTTATTTTAGGTATATCTATTTTGTTTATCACGACATTGAATTATGTGTTGATTTCTATTTCTTCATTGAGCCGGCGTGCCAAAAGTATTGGTGTTCATAAATGCAGCGGAGCGGGGACGGGTACTGTTTTTGGTATGTTTATGTGGGAAACAGGTATTATTATTTTGCTTTCATTGTTTTTGATGTTTTTTTTAATGTTTAATTTCCGGGAGTTTGTGGAAGATACTACAGCTGCTAAACTGGAGTCCCTTTTTGCGGTGGAACGTATTTGGGTGCCTTTGGGAGTGACTGCTGTCTTATTCCTCATTGGTGGTGTGCTGCCGGGACGAATTTTTTCAAAGATACCGGTCACACAGGTTTTCCGGCGTTATACAGAGGGTAAAAAAGGATGGAAACGTCCGTTATTGTTTATCCAATTTGCAGGAGTGGCTTTTATATGTGGATTGATGTGTGTAGTGATGCTCCAGTATCATTATGTTATTAATAAAGATCCGGGTTATAATCCTGAGCGGGTAGTGATTGGTATTAATAATGCACCGGATGCTGAAGCTCGGCTTGCTGCCCGTCACTTTTATGAAGGGCTTCCATACGTGGAAGCATTGACCTCAGCAACTAGCTATCCGTCTAATGGATATAGCGGGCAGATGATACCGGATGAGAAAGGAACGAGCCTTTTTTCCAGTCGCTATGATTTTACTCAGGAGAATTATGTCGCTTTTATGGGAATGGCCATACAGCAAGGGCGTGTACCGCGTGAATCCGGTGAGGTGGCTGTCAATGAGGAATTTGTGCGGAGAATGCATTGGGGAAAAGATGTTTTAGGTAAGAGTATTCAGACAGAAGAAGGACGTGTCAAAATAGTAGGTGTGATTAAAGATTTTAATATTGACGGATTCTACTCAGAGCTGAAACCATTTGTTCTGCACCATCATCCCAGAGATTTGGCTGATCTTGTTTATCTCCGTCTGAAGGAACCCTTTGGTGAGAATCTTCAGAAACTGAACCGTGATGCTGCCGAAGCTTTTCCGAATCAAACAGTCGGTTTTGAAAGCTTGGAACAAAAAATGGCGGATAGTTATAATTCCGTTCGTGTATTTCGTAATGCGACTTTATTGGCGGCAATTGCCATCTTGTTTATTACTTTGATGGGACTGATAGGCTATATTAATGATGAATTACAGCGACGTTCGAAAGAAATTGCTATTCGTAAAGTGAATGGAGCTGAGTCATTTGCGATATTGGAAATGTTGGTGCAAGATGTTCTTTGGATTTCTTTCCCGGCTGTAGTCGCAGGTACATTAGGGGCATGGTATGTAGGTGGTTTATGGATGGAACAGTTTGCTGTGACTGTAGGTTCGCTTGTTCCTTATTATGTATGTGTAGCTATTGTGGTCTTGATATTGATTGTCAGTTGTGTCATTTCCAAAACATGGCGCATTGCCAATGAGAATCCAGTAAAGAGTATTAAATCAGAATAAGGATCAATAGAACAAACAATTAAAATTTATTATTATGATACAGATTGAAAATTTAAGTAAGGTATTTCGTACTTCAGAAGTAGAAACAATTGCGTTGAATCATGTAAACATAGAGGTGAAAGAAGGAGAGTTTGTAGCTATTATGGGACCATCAGGTTGTGGAAAATCCACGTTGTTGAACATTCTCGGATTATTGGATAATCCTTCGGAGGGTAGTTATAAACTGATAGGAAAAGAGGTGGCCAATCTAAAAGAGAAGGAACGTACCCGTTTGCGCAAGGGTGTGATAGGTTTCGTGTTTCAGAGTTTTAATCTGATAGACGAACTGAATGTTTTTGAAAATGTGGAGTTACCGTTGACTTATCTTGGAATCAAGGCCAGTGAGCGTAAGGAGCGTGTTCTGGAAATTTTAAAGCGAATGAACTTGAGTCATCGTGCCAAGCATTTTCCGCAACAGCTTTCCGGTGGTCAACAACAGCGTGTAGCTATTGCCCGTGCTGTGGTTACTAATCCTAAATTGATCCTCGCCGATGAGCCTACTGGTAATTTGGACTCAAAGAACGGTGCTGAAGTAATGAATCTATTGACCGAACTTAACAAGGAGGGGACTAGTATTGTTATGGTAACTCACTCTCAGCATGATGCCGGATTTGCTCATCGTGTCATTCATTTGTTTGATGGTAGCGTAGTGGCGAACATTAAAGAATAATTAATGAAAGGAGGGTTGTTATGAAACAAATCTATTATGCAATACAATCGATATTACACGGCCGTGGAAGCAACGTGACGAAAGTCATATCGCTTTCATTAGGTCTGACTATTGGTATTCTGCTTTTTTCACAAATAGCATTTGAACTCAATTATGAGAAATGTTACCCTGAGGCCGACCGATTGGTATTGGTACGTGGAGGGGGAGAGAATGTGAAGACTGGAGAGAAAGGAGAAGGATATGATGATAGCTTGTTTGCTCCGATGGCAGAAGCGTTCCGCAGTGATTTGTCACAATGGATTGAAAATGCTACAGTCATTTTCAATTTTGAGACATTAAATGTATTCAAGGATGGTCATAAACTGAAAGATGTAAATTACGCTTATGTAGATACTTGCTATTTCCGTACTTTCGGCATCAAAGTATTGAAAGGAAATCCTGAGGAATTACAAAGGGCGGGGAGTATATTTGTTTCTGAAACTTTTGTTCGTGATGCTTTTGGTGGGCAGGACCCTGTGGGACAAAAATTGTCTTTGGATAAACAGCATGAACTGACAGTCCGTGGTGTTTATCAGGATACTCCGGAAAATACTGCCTATCATTTTGATTTTGTAGCTCCCATTTATGCCGGAGGTGGCTATATAGGGGGTGGAACATGGGGACGTAATGACATTTATTATACTATTCTCCGTTTGCGCGATGGGGTGGACAGAGAAGAAATCAATCGTCAGATATACAAGGCTATGCAAAAATATTATCCTGATTCTGCTGATGATGAATGGAGAAGCTTTTATGATGCACAGCCATTGCCCGAAATTCATCTGGATGACTCAAATACCCGCACTCGCCTTTACATTTATGGTTTTTTGGGCTTTGCTATATTTTTTGTGGCGATCATGAACTATGTATTAGTAGCTATTGCTACCATGAGCCGCAGAGCAAAAAGCATAGGTGTGCATAAGTGTAGTGGTGCCAGTGCAATCAACATTTTCAGTATGTTTCTTTTTGAGACAGGGATTGTGGTATTAATTTCCGTTATAGTGGCCCTCTTTATTATTTTCAATACCAAAGATCTGATAGAAGATTTACTTTCGGTGCAGTTATCTTCACTCTTTACATTGGAAACTCTATGGGTTCCGATGCTCATTGTTTTTGTACTGTTCATGGTAGCCGGAGTGTTACCGGGAAGATTGTTTTCACGCATTCCTGTCACTCAAGTTTTTCGTCGTTACACAGATGGGAAAAAAGGGTGGAAGCGTTCTCTTTTATTTGTACAATTTATGGGAGTATCTTTTGTAATGGGGATTTTGTTAGTATCTTTGATGCAGTATCATCATTTGATTAATAGTGATATGGGTATCCGTACTCCAGGATTGGTGGAGGCGGAGACATGGATGTCACCCGAAGAAGCTGAGAATATGGTTAGCGATCTTCGTCGTCAACCCATGGTGGAAAATGCCACCCGTTCTATGCATGGGGTTCTGGGAGAGTATTGGACTCGTGGGCTGATTGATAATAGTGGCAAGAGAATAGAAACCTTGATGTATAATCCTTGTGATAAAAATTATGCTGAAACCATGGGGATTACTATTATTGAAGGGAAAGATATGCAGAATGAGGGGGATGTATTGGTCAACGAAGAAGTAGTGCGGCTGATGAAATGGACAGATGGGGCAGTAGGCAAACGATTGAATGATTTTGATAAAGCTGGCACCATTGTTGGTGTATTCCGTAATGTGCGCAATACGTCTTTTCTCTATAAGCAGTTTCCCGTAGCTTTAGTTTATAGTCATAATACTAGCCACACTTTTGATGTACGTTTAAGGCAGCCATACGATGAGAGTTTGAAAAAACTGAACGAATACATGGAGCAGGTGCATTCCACTAAGGCATTGGAATTTATTCCGATAGATACCATGCTGAAGGAAATCTATCGTAATGTATACCGTTTTCGTAATTCTGTATGGATTACTTCTACTTTTATTTTGCTTATTGTTGTTATGGGGTTGATAGGCTATGTGAATGATGAAACACAACGTCGCAGTAAGGAAATAGCCATCCGTAAGGTGAATGGTGCCGAAGCTTCGACTATTCTCCGGTTGCTGTCCCGTGATATATTGTATGTTGCTGTTCCATCGGTTTTGATAGGAATTGTTGTATCATACTTTACAGGAAAAGCCTGGTTGGATCAATTTGCCGAAACGATAGACATGAATGCGTTGTATTTTGTCGGAACAGCATTGGTGATTATCGCTCTGATAGTGGTGTGTGTCGTTGTTAGAGCTTGGCGTATCGCTAATGAGAATCCAGTAAATAGCATTAAGAGTGAGTAGTATATTGGGAAAAAGGAGAGCGGGATGATATGTGTTGGGTGTCATCCCGCTTTTTTCTTTTTACCTGATTCCTGTGAAATTTACATTAATACCATCCAATGAGCCTTTTAAGAAGTTTCCGGCTAGCCATACATTTTCAAAATATGAAACGTCACTGGGACCGTAAACCATACGGATGCATGTCTGTGAACTGTTATCCCATCTCCATTCAAAATTGTACCTGTCTTCGGTTACATAGCCGTTCCGATGTTCTATTCGTATGATGTCTGTGCCTGTTCTATTTTCGTAAAAGTCTAGTCGTTGTGTGTAGTATTCACCGTCTTGTACCCAAGTTTCCTGCCAAGTTCGGCTACATAGTTCCCGAGTGGTTCTGTAATATATTTCGCTGTAATCATCATCATCGTACCAACTTCCTATAGATACTTCACAGGAGGTTAGGCTAACCATTATTATCAGTACAACTACCATTCCGAAATATTTCAGTATTTTTGTTCTCATATCCGTTAATTTTAAAGTTTGCTTTTCTTATGTCACAAAGATAAGTGGAGAGAATGATACAATAAACGGAATATTCCTATTTGTAAAGGAGAATTTCCCTATTTGTAATAGGAAAATTCCTATAGTGAGGAGAGGGGAATAAGGGTCTGTCTTATTTCTTTTACTATTAAACTGTAGGTTACAAAAAGAGGCTGTCCATTGGTGAGACAGCCCCGATAATTTCCGAAAAATGATAACAGGATATTTCTATATATTTTTTGATTATCCTTGTTTGGGTATTATCTGCGTTTTTTCTAAAAAAATTACGCTAAAATCAGCCGAATAGCTAAAAATGAACTATTTATGAGTTTTTCACCTCAACAGAGGTAATGATTTAGCAACAGTTCTAAATTCTGCAATCTGCATACGTTTGCTGCCTAACAACTCTTTTCGGCTGCAAAAATACAAAAAAATAATGAATCTAAGAATTTTATTAAACAAAAAATATCAAACAGAGAAATATGTTGCAAAAAGCACTGTCTTACTAGTGGTCTGTAAAGTCTAAAAGTTGAGTAAAACGTCGTTCGTCACATACTGATGATTGATGAAATATCACACGTGCCTTACTAAACTTTTAGACTTTACAATCTACTAGTTGTTTATTTTGCGAAATACGTATTTACAACATTTGTTGTTGTATTTTGCAATTTTAGCAACTTGTCGGTAAATTCTAAAACTTTAAACTTAACAGAGAAAGTTTTTGTACCCTTTCCTTCTGATGGAAAAATAACATAAAATGTTTCTACGTTTTCCTGCTGTATTAAGTATGGCTTCTCTATAGTATGAGTCTGTCCATTAAAGGAGAAACTAGTTGTGTATGTCTATCTTTGAATATAAGACTCGAAGTATAAGACTTTCCTTTTGGCAATTGCAACTCCCATTTTTTACCTTTTAAGCTGTCGATTTTAAATGATTGTGCATGAACTAATTGCCCATTTAGGAACAATAGAGAAATAAAAAAATATTTAAAAATCAACTTCATATTTATTTAATTACTTTATACCTGTTAATACTATATTATAATCTTGTAAAAAATACCCAGCATTAACTGAGTACATACAAGCAAGCTCAGGGTCCATATAAATAGCAGCACCCGTATTGGAGTTATATCCTACACATAACACATTATGGGCAGAGCTTTC
>ERZ1504706.744-NODE-744-length-11537-cov-3.627068_pt1 | contig 11537 bp, 8 predicted proteins | sample MGYA00575747_ERZ1504706 | MGnify/ENA primary metagenome ERZ1504706 (study PRJEB39906, sample SAMEA3182081) | gut metagenome | biome: human; feature: gut; material: Stool; isolation source: human stools | place: Canada | collected 2012-12-04 ...
AGTTTATCTTTCGCAAAGATAGTGAAAGATGAGAGCAATCGCGCGGGCTTGCACGCAAAAGATTGCCGAACCGCCTCCTATCTTCTGCAAAGATAGTGATTTTTCTTAAAGAATCAGCATCGCGTCGCCATAAGTTCCGAAGCGGTAGCCCTCCTCTTTGGCTATTTTGTAGGCATTCATTATCAGGTCGTAACCTCCGAATGCCGAAACCATCATCAGTTGGGTCGAGTAGGGAAGCTGGAAGTTGGTCACCATGGCGTCGGCCACCGAAAATTCGTACGGGGCGAAGATGAACTTGTTGGTCCAGCCCTCCATCGGCTTGATCATGCCGCCGGTCGAAACGGCCGTTTCGAGCGTTCGCATGACCGTCGTGCCGATCGAAACGATCTTATGTCCTTCGCGTTTGGTCTTGTTTACCGTTTCGGCCGTGGGTTCGTCCACGAAGAACTGTTCGGAGTCCATCTTGTGCTTCGAGAGGTCTTCGACATCGACCGTGCGGAAGTTGCCCAGACCGACGTGGAGCGTGATGAACGCCTTTTCGATCCCCTTGATCTCCATGCGTTTGAACAGATGCTTGGAGAAATGCATGCCGGCTGTCGGGGCGGCTACGGCGCCCTCTTTGCTGGCGAAAATAGTCTGGTAGCGTTCGGCGTCTTCCGGCTCGACCTTTTCGCGCACCCACTTGGGCAGCGGGGTTTCGCCCAGCTTGAAGAGGGTCTCCTTGAATTCTTCGTAAGAGCCGTCGAACAGGAACCGGAGCGTGCGTCCCCGCGAGGTGGTGTTGTCGATCACTTCGGCTACCAGCAGGTCGTCGTCGCCGAAGTAGAGCTTGTTGCCGATGCGGATCTTGCGGGCCGGATCGACCAGTACGTCCCACAGGCGCAACTCGCGGTTGAGTTCGCGCAGCAGGAAGATTTCGATCTCGGCGCCCGTTTTCTCCTTGTTGCCGTACAGACGGGCGGGGAAAACCTTCGTGTCGTTGAAGATGAAGAGGTCCTTTTCGTCGAAGTATTCGATGATCTCCTTGAAAATGCGGTGTTCGATGGTGCCCTTGGCACGATTGACCACCATCAGGCGGGATTCGTCCCGGTTTTCGGCCGGGTATTTCGCCAGCAGGTCGGCGGAGAAGTCGTAACCGTATTGCGATAGTTTCATGGCTAAAAGTATTTGCGAACATTTTTTCGGTCCGTGGGCAGCGCTGCAGGCAGTTTTGCGGGTACGGAGCAAGATAAACCGTCAATTTATCTATACGAAAAATAAGTTATTTTGTTTCAGCTTTTTGCAGTTTTTCGAGAAAAAAGTTCAATTCGTGCGCCGCATCGAGCCGAAAACCTCCGCTGCGGGTGCGGCAGAGCGAGGTGAGGTGCGCACCGCTGCCGAGCGCCTGGCCGATCTCTCCGGCCAGCGAACGGATGTAGGTCCCCTTGCTGCACCGGACCCGGATGCGGATGCGGGGCAGGTCGTATTCCATGAGCTCCATTTCGTAGATGTTGATGAGCGCTTTGCGCAGTTCCACCTCTTCGCCCGCGCGGGCCAGCTCGTAGGCCCGGACGCCTTCGACCTTCTTGGCCGAATAGAGGGGCGGGGTTTGCAGCCGTTCGCCGGTGAGCGAGCGGAGTACCTCCTCGACCGCTTCGCGCGTGATATGTTCGAAGGGATAGGTCCTGTCGATGGGGTGTTCGAGGTCGAAGCTGGGGGTCGTAGCGCCCGTTGCGAGCGGATCGAGTGTTCCGGCATGGCCGACCTTGATTTTCGGGTAACCGGCCCTGCGCAGGGCGAACTTGATTTTGCGGACTACGTCCGAGGAGGTCCACTCCAGCGGTTTGTCGATGACGGCGATGTAGCCCTCTTCGAAGTCGATTCCCTGTAGGTTCAGTTCGGATTGTTGCGTCATGTGCGGATTATTGGATCACGAAATAGCGGATGATGGCCAGCCCTCCGACCAGCGTACAGTAGATGGCGAACCAGTTGAGCTTTCCCCGTTTAACGATGTTTATCATGAATTTGCAGGCCAGACAGCCGACTACGAACGCAGCAGCGAATCCGGCGAGCAGGGGGGCGGTCCCGATGCTCTGGGCGGCCAGTTCTCCGCTCATCAGATCGAGAACCATTTTGCCCAGGATCGGTGCCAGCACCATCAGGAAGGAGAATTGGGCCACGCTCTCCTTGCGGTTGCCCAGGATCAGTCCCGTGGCGATCGTCGTGCCCGAGCGCGACAGACCCGGCAGTGTGGCGACTGCCTGCGCCAGACCGATGATGAAGGCGTCGCGGTAGGAGATGGTCGCCTTGTGGCGGGGTTTGGCGTAATAGGCGAAGGTCAGCAGTACGGCCGTGACCAGCAGCATCGCTCCGACCAGCAGCAGGATCCCGTGGTTGGGAAGATCCTCGACCAGCGACTGGAGGAAAGGCTCCAGCGTGAAGCCCACGATGACCACCGGGATCATCGAAAGGATGATCTTCAGCACGTAGGCCTGTTCCGCGTTGAATCGTTTGGAGAAGAGTCCCACGACCAAGCGTTTGATTTCGCTCCAGAGCACGACGATCGTACTCAAGACCGTCGCGGCGTGCAGCGTGAGATCGAAGGTGAGTCCTCCCACTTCGGGATCGACGCCCAGCAGTTCTTTGGCCAGCTGCAGGTGGCCGCTGCTCGATACGGGCAGGAATTCGGTCAGGCCCTGGACGATGCCCAGGATGATAGCTTGAATGGTTTCCATTTTACAGTTCTCGGGGATATTTCGGTATCGGGGGATGCGCGGGTTTCAACCCGGCTTCCGGCGGTCGGAGAAGTCCGGATTCAGAATCGTTTGAGAATGGCGTAAATTTCGAAGATGAAGCCGCCGATCACCAGGATCGGGGCGAGCGTGATGCGGCTCCAGGAAAACATGGCGTAGTTGAACTCGTCGGGCGAGTCGCTGCCGCCGCCGGCCATCAGGACGAAGCCCAGAATGATGACGATCAGTCCGGCGAGCAACAGGATGTAATTTTTGAGCGAGAGCGGCATCTTCGGATCGTTTTTATCGTTGATCTCCTTGAATTTTTTCATGGTACGGGGATTTTTAGTAGAGATAGATCTTGTTGGATTTCATGTTGACGAACTTGTTGACGGCGAAGAACGTGAAGCAGAGCGAGATCAGGATGCCGCCCAACACCATGCCGCCCACGATGATTCCGATTTTCATGGTTTCGGCCAGCGACATCAGTTCCGGAACCGCCTCGTTCAGTCCGTAAACGGCCGTCAGGAAGAGTGCCGAGGCGATGATTCCCGACAGAATGCCTTGTGTGATGCTGCTGCCCAGGAACGGTCGCATGATGAACCATTTGGTTGCCCCTACGAGCTTCATCGTGTTAATCAGGTAGCGTTTCGAGAAGATCGCCAGCCGGATCGTGTTGTTCAGCAGGATGAGCGAGATGACGAGCAGGGCTCCGCCGAAGAGTAGCAGCACCAGCCGGATCTTCGCGATCGTGGCATGCAGCCGCTCGACGGTCTGTGCCGGATAGGAAACCCGGTCCACGCCGTCGAGTTCGGCAATTTGGGCGATGAAGGTTTCGAGCTTGTCCGGGTCCGCCGAATCGGCTGACAGGGTCAATTCGAACGAGTCGAGCAGCGGATTCTCTTCGAGGATCGCCTCGAACTCCTGTTCGAACATCTGCCGGAAATCGGTGTCGTTCAGTTTATCGTCTTTGGAGCTGTATTCCACATGGCTCACCAGCTCGTTGGCTTCGAACCGTTTGCGGAGCGATTCTTTTTGTTTTTCGTCCGCTCCGTTGCGGAGCTCGACGGTGACGGTGACGCTCTCCTGCAACGTGCGGGCCACCTGCATGGCGGCCGTCATGAGGTATCCCACCGATCCCAGCAGGAAGAGCACCAGGGCGATGCTGATGTTCGAAACGATGTAGGAATTGCGTACCTTACGCTTGAGTCTTTTGTCGTCTTTCATGGCGTAAAACGAGTATAACGGTTGCAATGATGCCTGCGAGAATCGCGAGCGACGAGGCGAGCGTCACGCCTTCGGCGACGTTCCAGCCGGGGGCGCGGAACCGCCATTCGACCGTGTGCGTACCGGCCGGGAGCTCCATTCCCCGCAGCAGGTAGTCGGCTCGGAAATAGGGAGTTTCGATGCCGTCGATATAGGCTGTCCAGCCGTCCTTGTAGTAGATCTCCGAGAAGATCGCCGTACCGGGCGCAGTGGCCGTGTATTCGTACCGGAGATAATTGGGCCGGTACTCCTCCAGACGGATTTCCCCTTCGCCGCCGATCAGGGGGCGGATATCGAACTCACGGGTGTTGATGACAGCCGCCGTTTTGGTGTCGATGCGCCCCAGTGCGTCGATCTCCTCTTCGGGAGTGGCGGCATCGACGACCTCCTGCACGAACCAGGCCGGGCCGTTGGCTGTGGCCCGCAATTCGGCGACGGGCTGTCCCGCCGGGTCGAAGCGGATGAGGTAACGCGTGTTGAGCATGTCGAGTACGCCCTCGTCCATCGACGTAAGATAACGCTCGATCAAGTCCTGGTAGCGGGCCAGTTTGGCGCCGTGGTAGCCGCCCACCGAACGGTGGAAGTAGGAGGTCGTAGCATCGTTGAAGGGGCTGACCGTGAGGTTCAGCACCCGGAATCCGGGTTCCGGGTCGCGCAGGATCGCGCGGTCGGCTTCCGTAGGCTGTATCTGTTGGCGTCGTGCGGCGACGAAGCGGCTTTGAGGCAGGTAGCGCAGGTTGACCGGCACCAGGTCGATCAGAACGATCACGCCGAGCAGCGCTATGAGCCAGCCCCGTCTGATCCGTCCCAGGGCGAAGAGCAGCACGCTGCCCGCCGCGAGGGCGATCATCAGCAGCGAACGCCAGGCGTCGGAGCGCATGATCGCGGCCCGGTCGGCGGCCATCGCGTCGGCCGTCACCTCTCCCAACTCTTCGGGAGCGCCCTGTGCGATGGCTTCCTGCATACCTGCGGCTTGGAACATCTGGTAGTATTGGCGGCTCATGAAATCGGCGGCTTCCGTCCGGCCGAAGTCGAAGATCGCGCTTCCGGCCACGGCGAAGAGCAGGCAGAAACCGCCCGTGATGCCTCCGGCCCAGGCGAGGGCCCGCAGGAGTTTTCGACGCGGCACCTCTCCCCGCCAGAGGGGCATCAGAGCCAACGCCGCGAGCAGGGGAACCGTCCATTCGACCACCACGAGGGCCATCGATACGGTGCGGAACTTGTTGTAGCCGGGCAGGTATTTGAAGGCAAATTCGGTGAATCCCATGAAATTATGTCCCCAAGCCAACAAAAGCGTCAGCAGACTGACGGCTGCGATCCACCACTTGTTGCGTCCCGATGCCAGCAGGAGTCCCAGCAGAGCCAGGAACAGGGCGGCGGCTCCTAAGTAGGTCGGTCCGGCGGTGTAGGGCTGCTCGCCCCAGTAGGCCGGTAACTGTTCCGCAAAACTTTCCAGACCGTATGGTTTAAGGGCTTTGGCCACTTCGCCGTCGCGGGTGAACGCCCGACCCGAATCGCCGCCCATGAAGTCGGGGATCAGCAGGTTCCAGCTCTCGGCACGGCCGTAGCTCCACGCCGTAGCGTAATCGAGTGCCAACCCTTCCTGGGAGGTTTCCTCGCCGGCGGCGAGTTCCGAACCTCCGCGGATGGTCTGCTTCGAGTGGTGCATCGTGTACCACAGAGGCGCGAAGTTCGAGCCGACGGCCAGAATGCCTGCGCCCAGCAATACCGCCGTGCGGCGGGCGAACGAAGGCAGGTGCTTTTTTCGGAAGGCGACAATTCCTTCGCTGATCCACAGCGCGGCCATGGCCAGCAGGAAATAGTAGGTGATCTGCGGATGGTTGGCGCCGATTTCGAGCGAGGCGAAGAGGGCCGTAAGCGCTCCGCCGAGCCACATGTTACCCCGCAGCGTAAGCCATGCGCCGCCCATCATCAGGGGGGCATATACCAGTGCCCACATTTTGGTCACGTGACCCGCGCCGATGATGAGGAAAAAGTAGGTCGAAAGGCCGTACATGAGCGACGGAATGATGCCGACCCAGGGATTCACCCCGACGATCGGGAGCATCAGCCACATGGAAACCATGGCGAAGAAGACGAAGGCTGCGGGAGTATTTATAATTTTAACGATCTGTCCTGCCGTGTTTTTGACTAGCTGTGCCGGGTAGGCTACATTGATCAGGTAGGCGGGCATGCCGCCGAACATCCGCCCCGCCCACTGGGGATCTTCGCCCGTTTGGGCGCGGTTGTCCCAGATCTCCTTGGCCATGCCTTCGTATTGCTGCACGTCGTGCTGTGGCAGCACTTCGCCGCGAAACTGGGGGGCGAAATAGAGGGCGCTGACGATGAAGAAGAGCAGCAGGGCCGCGCCCGTCGGCAGCACTTTCGGGAGAATCTCTTTGAAGCGGGTCATCTGGAATGTTTTTGTCGATTGCCAAAGGTACGAAAAAACATTGAGTTTCCTCCCCGACTCAGCGAAAAATCACTACCTTTGCACGGATTGATCCCAGGCTCGGGGCGGTTGTATTCCGGCGGGGAGACAATCGCTCTGTATTCGGCTAACCTTTTTTCGACGTAAACAAAAGTTCGGTTATGGTAACACTCGATATGATCCGCAAGCCGGTCGAGGGTGATCTGGAGGCCTTCGAGCAGTTCATCCGGCAAAAATTCACGGCGGACGGCACGTTGCTCTCCGAGATGCTCGATTATGCGCTCTCGGCGCGGGGCAAGGGGATTCGTCCGATGACGGTGCTGCTGTCTGCGGCGCTCAACGCTCCGGCGGGGCAGCGCAGCGGCGGTCTGCGCGCACTGCTCGCAGCCACGTTGGTCGAGATGATCCACGTGGCCTCGCTCATCCACGACGATGTGATCGACGAATCGGACATGCGCCGGGGCCGGGCTTCGGTCAATGCCCGCTGGCAGTCGCGCAATGCGGTCGTAGTCGGAGATTACATCCTGGCCAAAAACATGGACCTCGGCCTCAAGAGCGGCCAGTTCGACCTGGTGACTCACGTTTGCGGTGCCATCGCCACGCTCTGCGAGGGAGAGATTCTGCAAAACGACAAGGCGAACCGGCAGGAGATGACGCGGGCGTCGTACCTGGATATCATCTACAAGAAAACCGCCTGCCTGATCGGGGTGAGCGCTTCGGCCGGAGCGCTGGCCGTCGGTGCGTCCCGTGAAAAACAGGCGCTCATGCGCAAGTTCGGCGAGTCGATAGGCATGGCGTTCCAGATTCAGGACGACATTCTGGACTATACCCGCACGGCCCGTACGGGCAAGCCCTCCAACAACGACTTGCGCGAACACAAGGTGACCCTGCCGCTGCTCACGGTGCTCGAGTCCGTCGGCGAGGAGCGCCGCAGGGAGTTGCTGGCCCGGCTGGCCCGTTGCCACGAGGAGGATGAGTCGGTCGAATATTTGCAGCACATCGTCGAGAACGAGGGCGGTATGGAAAAGGCGGCCCGCGTCATGCAGGAATACCTCACGCGGGCGATGTCCGTGCTCTCCGAATACGAACCTTCCGAATACCGCGACGCATTGGCCAACCTCTGTGTCTATGTCGGTGAGCGGGACCGGTAGGGAAGCGGTTGCCCGTGCAGCTTGGTTCCGGGTTCCTCGTGCGAATTTTTGACCTGTTGTCTGGATTTTCTGCGGCTCGGCTCGGATTTCCGGGCGGGAGTGCGGATTGTCCGATCGGCGGAGGTCCGTTGTAAATTTCCGGACATGGGACCCGAACAGGTGTATGGCGGTGTGTCCGAATGACACACAACGGTAGTTATTATCGGGATACGGGTTAAGTCATTTGCCATAGTAAAAGACTGTCACCCTTACCCTCAATGCCTTGCCTTGCATCCATTCCGACACCCTTTAGGATCGTGCCTGAAATTTTCATTTCAACACACTCTTTTTTATGACAGGATACACTTGCAGGTCGAGGGTGGTTTTCTGCGGGCTGTTTTGTATCTTTTTTTACTGCTTTTTATGATGCGCTGGCGGGTTGCCGACCCGTCGGATGCGACGAAGAAGCCGCCTGATAAAGGCGGCTTTCTCTTTTCGGGGCGTTTTCAGTTATTGACGCGGTAGGCTTTCTGCACGCCTTTGATCCGCAGGATCGAGTGGATCAGCATATCGACCATGCCCGTACCGGGCACTTCGACGTGGATCACGCCCGAGAGCAGGCCGCCGCCCGGCGACAGGTTCATCGAGCGGATGCTCAACTTCAGGTCGCGGTTGATTACTTCGGCGATGTGGTTGATCATCCCCGTCGTGTCGCTGGCCACCACGCGGATCGACACCCGGAACGCGCCCTGCGCTTCGTCGCGCCAGCGGGCTTCGAGTACCCGGTAGGGGTAGTTTCTGCGGAGACGCTGTGCGTTGGGGCAGTCCGTACGGTGGATCGTGATGCCGGCACCTACGGTGATGAAGCCGAAGATTTCGTCGCCGTGGATCGGATTGCAGCATTTGGCCAGTTTGTAGTCGAGCTGTCCGATCTTTTCGTCGATGATGAGTGCGTCGCCGCTGCTCTGGGTCGAAACTTTTTCGGCTTTGCGTCGTTTTTCGGACTCGATGGCTGCTGCTGCGGCCCGGCGCTCTTCCTCCGCTTCGCCCGACAGATGGGCCTGAAGCAGCTCCTTGATCTGCATGAGGTCGATCTTTTCGGTGCCGATCGAGGCGTAAAGTTCCGTTCCCGTGCGGAGTTTGAAGTGCTTGCAGAGGATGCCGACCCCTTCATCGACGGTCAGGGGCAGTTTCCAGTTCTTGAGTTTGCGTTCCAATTCTTCCCGTCCCAGACGGGCGTTCTTGGTGTGCTCCTCGCGCAGCGAGGCCTTGATCCGGGTGCGGGCCTTCGACGTGGTGACGAACCCCAGCCAGTCGGCTTTGGGCTTCTGATTCTTCTGCGTCAGCACTTCGACGATGTCTCCGTTGTGGAGTACGTCGCGGATCGCCGCCGGACGGTTATTGACCTTGCCGCCCGAGCAGGTGAGCCCCAGCGAGGTGTGGATGTCGAAGGCGAAATCCAGCACCGTGGCTCCTTCGGGCAGCTTGCGCAGGTCGCCGCCGGGGGTGAAGACGAAAATTTCGCCCGAGGAGGGCTTGGCGTCGAAGTTCTGGGCCAGCGGACGGGTCTTGTCTTCCATTAGCTCCCGGAGTTGTTTCATCCACATTTCGCTCCCGTCCGATCCCGCGTTTACGCCTTTGTAGCGCCAGTGGGCCGCGATGCCCCGCTCCGCCACGGCGTCCATCCGCTCGGTGCGGATCTGGATTTCGACCCACCGTCCCTCTTTGGTGGCGACGGTGGTGTGGAGCGATTCGTAGCCGTTGGATTTGGGGATGGAGATCCAGTCGCGCATCCGCTCGGGATTGGGCGTGTAGAAATCCGTGACGATCGAATAGACCGTCCAGCATTGCTGCTTCTCCTCTTCGAGCGGACAGTCCAGGATGATACGGATGGCGAAGATGTCATATACCCCCTCGAACGGGACGTGCTGCTTGCGCATCTTGTTCCAGATCGAGAAGATCGACTTGGTGCGGCTCTTGACGTGATAGCGCAGCCCCGCCTGGTCGAGCCGCTGCGTGATGGGTTCGAGGACGCGGGCGATGAAGGCCCGGCGTTCGCTTTCGGTCTCGGCCAGTTTGTCGGCGATATGCTGGTAGTCCTGGGGTTCGAGATAGCGCAGGGCGATGTCTTCGAGTTCGCTCTTGATGTTGTATAGACCCAGTTTGTGGGCGATTTGGGCGTAGAGGTTGAGGCTCTCCCAGCTCTTCTTGCGCCACTTTTCGCGGGGGAAAATTTCGAGGCGGCGCATCACCTCGAGCCGGTCGGCCAGCTTGATCAGGATCACGCGCGGATCTTCCGAATAGGAGACGATCAGCTCGCGGAAATTTTCCGCCTGCTCCCGGGAGGCTTTCAGGCGAATATCGGAGATGTGGCTCAGACTTACGGTCATGCCGAGCACCTCCTTGCCGAAGCGGTCCCGGATCTCGTCCGTCAGCCGCAGGAATGTCTCTTCGTCCTGCCGACTGGCTGTGCGGACTACGTCGTGGAGAATGGCGGCCACGACCGAGTCGCCTCCCAGCCCGATCTCCTCCAGCCCGATCCGCGCTACTTCGGCGGCGTGGTCCAGCATCGGCGAGCCGTCGTGTCGTACCTGCGAAGCGGTATGTTCGGCAGCATATTCCAGGGCGCGGTCGGCTGCGGCCGCCTCGTCGGGCGAGAGCGTTCGGCGGATCGCGCTGCGCAGCTTGTCATAACGGGTCAAATCCATTTTCCGGAAAGTTTTACTGTTTTTCAAAAGTAGCGAAAATCTTCGGCATCGCAAAGCGCCGTCGGGGATTTCACGGAATAATCTTGTGCAAAAACCGATGCAGTTGTATAAAAAACGTATCTTTGTAGAACAGAATTATACGTCGTCTATGAAAAAAGAGGAAAAAGTCCGTTTGCCCTACGTACCCACCTACGGCGAGGAGGTGGCCAACACGGTTTCGCATGCCGTGATGCTGCCGCTGACCCTTTGTCTGCTGCCTTTCGCTGCGGTGTGGACCTATCTGCACGATGCCCGGCCCGTGCTGGCGTCGGTGTCGGTAAGCGTCTGCGTCATTTCGATCTTTCTGATGTTGCTCGCTTCGACGCTCTACCATTCGATGCGCCCGGATTCGAAGCACAAGGCCGTTTTCCACAAGCTCGACCATATCTTCATCTTCGTCGCCATCGCCGGAACCTATACCCCCGTAGCGCTGCTCGTGATCGGCGGCTGGCAGGGTGTCTTCGTCACCGTTTTGCAGTGGACGGCCGTTCTGCTGGGTATTCTGTATAAGACGCTGGCCCGGCGTTCCATCCCGGCTTTGAGCCTGACGATTTATCTGGTGATGGGCTGGACGGCGATCTTTTTCCTGCCTCGGCTGATTCGGAACGCTTCGCTGCCTCTGCTGTTGCTGATCCTGCTGGGCGGGGTCCTCTATACGGCCGGAGCGATCGTTTATGCGAAGAAGGGATTCCGCTACCACCACCTGGTCTGGCATCTGTTTATCGACCTGGCGCTGTTGTCGCATCTGGCGGGGATCGTCTTTTTTATCGGTTGATAATGAATTCGCTTATATGCCGGGCGTAACAATGCAGATTCTTTCGGAGGAAGGGATTTGGGAACAGTTCGGAATCATAAACGCGGCCAGTACCGCGAATAAGCGATCGTCGGATATATTTTAATCATTGACAGATGAGCGTTGTAAAGGTCGGACCGGACGATTTCGAAGAGCTGGCCGAAGTGTGGGAGGCTTCCGTGCGGGCTACCCATGATTTTCTCTCCGAGGCGGATATTCGGGAATTGCGTTCTCTGTTGCCTGTCCGCTACCTGCCGGCGGTCGAACTTCGCTGCCTGCGGGATGCGGGGCGTATCGTGGCGTTCATCGGTCTGAACGGAAGTCATATCGCCATGTTGTTCGTTCGGCCCGAATACCGGGGCAGAGGCTGCGGACGCAAGTTGGTGGAGTGGGCCGTCGCCCGCCAGGGAGCTGATTCGGCTGTCTCTTATACACATCTCCGAGCCCACGAGACCGTAC
>ERZ1504706.753-NODE-753-length-11382-cov-5.359848_pt1 | contig 11382 bp, 10 predicted proteins | sample MGYA00575747_ERZ1504706 | MGnify/ENA primary metagenome ERZ1504706 (study PRJEB39906, sample SAMEA3182081) | gut metagenome | biome: human; feature: gut; material: Stool; isolation source: human stools | place: Canada | collected 2012-12-04 ...
AAGCGAAACTAACTACTGGTTATCAATCAATTATCAAACAAAAAAAGTTTGCCTCCGGGGCACTCCTTTCCCTTTTTTCCCACATGTTTCACCCCCTTAAAAACGTTTGCTTATGAAGAGATTTTGGACCCATCGGTGCTTTGCAGCGCTGTTCGCTGTGCTGTTGTTGACGACAACCGGTTGCAAGGAGGACAATGCGGAGGAACCCGCGCCCCCGTCGAACGTGACGACGACCCTGCAGCCTGAAGTGGTTCCCGCCGAGGGAGGAACGATAACCATCACCTGTGCCATCGAGAATCCCGTGACGTCGGCCCGCCTCGAGGCCCGCACCGACGAGGAGTGGATAACCAACCTCACCGTGCTCGAGCAGGAGGCCAAGGTGACGGCCGTCGCCGCCGCCAACGAGCTTCTGGAGGAGCGCACCGGTACCGTGACGCTCGCCTACGACGGCAAGGAGTACCCCGTCGAGATAACCCAGTCGGCCCGCGTGCTGCCCTATGCGCTCACGGCTACCGAGATAACCCACAGCGACGCCCTCATCAGCGTCGTGCCCGTCGACAAGGAGGCAACCTACTACTCGGCCGTTGCCCCGGCCGAAGGGTTCGATGCCGCCACCATCGCCGCACAGAACCTCGCAGCCTTCACCGCCGCAGCCGAGGAGGCCGGCCAGAGCCTCGCGGAGTACCTCGCCACCGTCACCCGGAGCGGCGACGCGGAGTACCACCCCGCACGGCTGACCCCCGAGACCTCCTACGTGGCCTACGCCTACGGCATCGACCAGACGGGCGCCGCAACGGGCGAAGTGGTCGTATGTCCCTTCGACTCGCAGGCCGTGGCCGAAGGCGAGATGACCGGCTGCACCATCGCCATCGAGGCGCAGAGCCTCACCTCGACCTCGGTAGCCGTCCTCTTCAAGCCCTCCGACCTCTCAATCTATTACTACTACGAGATGTTCGATGCGGCGGGCTACGAGGAGGTGCGCGACAACCTGCCGGCCCATATCTACAACTACTACATCGAGCAGGTGACCGACTACTGGTCGCTCGAGATGGCCGTGAAGTACTCGAGCGCCTATGGTGAGAAGACGGTGCTGAGCAAGGAGCTCACCCCCGAGACGACCTACTATGCGCTGGCCGTGGGCGTGAACCTCGAAGGACTCATCAACACCGAGGTGGCCGTGCTCGAAATCACCACCCCCGAAGAGACCCCCATCGACTACGGCTTCACCTTCAGCACCGACGCCGTGACGGCCACCGGAGCCACCGTGACGGTCACCCCCAACGACGTGCGCGCCTTCTACTACTGGGACGTGATGACCGACGCCGAGTACACGGAGCTGAACGGCGACGAGGAGAAAATCGCCGCCTACTTCCTCGAGAAGATGGATGCCAAGCGCATCGAGCAGTACGGCGACTACGCGATGTTCTTCCCGCTGCCCAGCTACATCGTCTCGCAGTGCTCCGAAGGGTTCGACGGGCCGGACAGCTACACCTTCGGCACGCTCTCGCCCGCAACGACCTACCATCCCTACGCCTTCTGGGTTGACCAGGAGACCGGAGAGCCCTCCTCGGAGACCTCCTTCGGCGAGGCCTTCACCACCAAGGAGCTGACCTTCTCGAACGCCGCGGCCGAGCCGACGCTCTGGCTCACCGACGGAGACGACTGGGCCGACCTCAGCCCCATGGGCTACATGTTCCTCCGCGGGCTGGCCGTCCCCGGCGCACGCCTTGAGCCCAATGCCGACGCCGCGCACTGGTATTCGAACATCTACAAGGCTGCAGACATCGCCTCGACGGATGACCTGCTGCTGGGCTCGTCGCTCATCAACAGCAGCTACAACATGGACAAGAGCTCCTACAACCTCTCCTACGGCGTGGCGTGGGACGACACCGAGTATGTGATTGTCAGCATCGCCGTCGACGCCGAGGGCAACCGCGGCGAGCTGCGCAAGATTCCCTTCAAGGTCGACAAGTCGCTGGTCGAGGAGCTCACCGAGCTGCCGTAACGGCCGCGGCCGCGGGCGGAGGAGGTCCCTGCCTTCGCTCCGGCCGGCGGTCGCCGGCCCCGAAGAGGGCCGGTCCGGAGCATTGACGGCCCTGCGAAGGTTCGGGCCGAATGGTTGCAAGCCCGAAGGGTTGCAGGCCCGAAAAGTTGTTGGTCCGAAAAGCTGTTGGTCCGAAAAGCTGTTGGTCCGAAGGGTTGCAGTCCCGAAAAGCTGTTGGCACGAAGGGTCTCAGGCCCGGCTCCGCAGGCCATCCTGCCCGCCGCCCGAACCCGAGGCTTCAGCTCCTCCACATCGGCTCTCCGCGGACATGGGCCCCGGACTCCGGAGACGACAGCGGCCAAAACGGCAACGCCCAAAACGAAGCGTCCCGCCTCCACAGAGAGGCGGGACGCTTTTTCGTTGCGGTGCGGAAGCGAATCAGTCGACCGGAATATCCTTGTTGACGTTCTTCGAACCGACGAGCGCGTAGTAGAGGATGTAGCAGAGGCAGAGGATGATGACCCAGTAGCTGGCCAGATAGCCGGCCAGGTCGGCCACGTAGCCCTGGATGAGCGGAAGGATACCGCCGCCGCAGACCATCACCATGAAGATGCCCGAGCCTACCGAGGTGTACTTGCCCAGACCCTCAACGGCCAGGTTGAACAGGCCGCCCCACATCACCGAGGTGCAGAGGCCGCACAGCACGAAGAAGACCACGCCCACGGGAACGCTCGCCAGACCGAAGCTGATGTCCGAACGGAAGACGGGCATCGAGACCGTGGCGGTCGTCGGAGCGAAGATGCCGATGAGGACGAAGATGATGGCCAGAGCGCTGACGAAGGCAATTTGCACGCGGCTCGAGACCTTGGCGCCAACCAGACCGCCCAGCAGACGGCCACACATCATCAGGAACCAGTAGGTGCCCACCACCGAACCGGCGATGGCCGTGTCGAGCCCCATGCCGACGGCGCCCGAGGCCCCGTCACGCGCCGAGGTGAGGAAGAGGTTGATGAAGTTGGGGATGCCCACCTCGACACCCACATAGATGAAGATGGCCACCGTACCCAGTACGAAGTGACGGAACGACATGGGACCGTACTTGTCGTTGGCGTCCTTCTTCTCCTCGAGGGCGTAGGGTTCGGGAATCTGCATGAGCCACAGCACGATGAATGCCACGGCAAAGATGCCCATTGCGATGAAGAGGGCGGGAGCCGCGTCGCTCAGGCGCGCCTTGGCCACGTCACCCATGAGGTAACCCACCAGCACGGGGACAATCGTCGCCGAGATGGAGTTGAGTGAACCGCCGAACTGGATGAGCTGGTTGCCGCGCTTGCCGCCGCCACCCAGCGTGTTGAGCATCGGGTTGACCACCGTGTTGAGCATGCACATCGAGAAGCCCGAGATGAAGGCGCCGACCAGATAGACATAGAAGGGGGCAAACGAGGTGCCGTCGCCCGAGCCGGTGCGGCCGGCGAGGAACTGGACACCCACGCCGATGAAGCCAACGGCGATGGCGGCCAGCGCCGTCTTCTTGTAGCCGATGCGCTTGAGCATCAGACCTGCCGGAAGTCCCATGAAGAAGTAGGCGATGAAGTTGGCGGCATTACCCAGCTGCGACATCCAGTTCGGAAGGGCGAACTGATGCTTGACGATGACACCCAGAGGGTTGGTGAGGCCCGTCACGAAGGATATCATCGCAAAGAGCGCGAACATCATGATGATGGGCAGGATGTAACTTTTTTTCTGTTCCATTACGAGTTTATTTAGGTTTTTGTTCTGTCTGTTCCGTCATCCGGCGACGCACTCACTCACATACACGCTCTTCACTCCTGCTCACCGATGTCTGTTTTTCATGTCATGTGTCATGCTCCGCACCGCCGCATCTGCGGCCCGGCACTTCCGGCCCACGGACAGCTCCGGTCCTCCGCTCCCCGTCTGCACTTCCGGCCCCGGGTTCTCCGACTCTTTCGCTCTTCCGGCCCGGGTTTTCCGGCTCCTTGCTCTCCCGGCCGCACTTCCAGCCCCGGGTTCTCCGGCTCCTTCGCCCCCCGGGCAGCGGCTCAGCGGTCGCGCTCGGCGACGTAGGCGCAGAGGTTGGCCAGCGCCGTACGGGCGGGCGAATCCTCGTAGGTCGAGAGCAGGTCGAGGGCCCGCCGGAGGTATCCCTGCATCACGCGGGCCGCAGCCTCGAGGCCACCCTCTTCGGCCACCGTACGCTGGAGCAGGGCCACCGACTCCTCGTCCTCGTGGCAGCGGGCCAGACGCTCCAGCAGCTCGCTGCGGCGCTCCGCGTCGACACGCTCGAGCACGTCGAGCAGCGGCAGCGTGATTTTGCCCTCGCGCAGGTCGTTGTTCGAGGGCTTGCCGGTGCGGGCCGACGGCGAGAAGTCGAGGATGTCGTCCTGAATCTGGAAGGCCATGCCCAACGCCTCGCCGAAGCTGCGCATAAGCTCCACCCGTTCACGGGGCGCACGCACGGCCAGCGCACCGACCGAGGCGCTCGTTCCGAGCAGGCTGGCCGTCTTCTTATGGATGATTTCGAGGTAGCTCTGCCGCGTGGTGTTCTGCTTCTCGGCGCAGTCGCTCTGGAAAATCTCCCCTTCGCAGAGCGCCGTGATTGAGTTGCAGACGTGGGTCACCAGGTCGAACTGACCGCTCGAAAGACCTATGTTCATATTACGGGCCAGGATGTAGTCACCCAGCAGCACCGCCTTGCGCGACTGCCAGCGGGCGTTGACCGAGGCCCGTCCGCGGCGCTCGGCCGACTCGTCGATGACGTCGTCGTGGATGAGCGACGCCACGTGAATCATCTCCACAAGCATCGCCGCCAGCGAGACGCGCGGCCCCAGACGTTCCGTCTTCACGGGCGCATTCATCGCCGCCGAGAGCATCACCAGCGTGGGGCGAATCCCCTTGCCGCGCGACGAAAGCGCATAGCGCAACATCTCTTCGAGCAAATCCCCTTCTGCCGTAAACTGCCGGGCCACAAACGCATCAAACTCCTCCAGGTCGGCCGCCACGGGTTTGCGGATTATATCGAGTGTTATCATAAACGGATACTCTTTTGCTTCGCAAAGATAGTTATTTTTCGCCACAACGACGCGCGAGTAAATGTTTTTTCGTACCTTTGGCAGTCGGTTAACCACTGAAACGATGAATTTTCCGAACGATACGAAGGCCCGATGGATGGCCCCGGCAGCGGCCCTGCTGCTCTTTCTGGTGGTGAGCATCTTCTACTTCGCGCCCCAGTTCCGGGGCGAGGTGCTGCCCCAGCACGACGTGCTCCAGTACCGGGGCATGAACAGCGACATCGAGCGCACGCGCACCCAGACGGGCGAGGACCCGCAGTGGACCGGAGGCATGTTCGGCGGCATGCCCGCCTACCTGATTAACGTGGCCTATCCGGCCCAGCTGGTCAAGCAGAGCGTCGGCCGCATCTCGAAAATCATGGACATCCCCGCCTCGCTGCTCTTCTTCTCGATGGTGGCCATGTGGCTCATGCTCCTCATGTTCGGCGTCAACCCCTGGGTGGGCATCGTCCCGGCGCTGGCCTACGGACTCTCAACCTACTTCCTGCTGAGCATCGGCGCGGGCCACATCACCAAGATGTGGGCCGTGGTCTACGCACCGCTGATGATGGGCGGCGCGTGGATAACCCTGCGGGGCAACATGTGGGTCGGCGGCGCGCTGACGGCGCTGGCCGCCTCGCTCGAAATCGGCGCCAACCACCCCCAGATTACCTACTACTTCCTGCTGGCGATGGGGCTCTTCTGGCTCTCGGAGGGCATCGTTGCGCTCCGGCAGCGCCACCTCGCCTCGTTCGCCCGCCGCACGGCGGTGCTGGCCGCAGCGGGAATTCTGGCCGCCGGCTCCAACTTCTCGCCCCTCTGGTACACGCTCCAGCACTCGAAGGAGACCACGCGCGGCGGCTCGGAGCTCGCCGAGGCGGGCGAGGAGACCTCCCGCGGCCTCGACCTGGAGTATGCCACGGCGTGGAGCTACGGCCGCGCCGAGAGCTTCAACCTGCTCGTGCCCGACTTCATGGGGCGCGACTCGGCCACCGGCTTCTCGTCCGACGGCGAAGTGGCGGCCGTATTGAACGACTACGGACTGCGCGGCGCCGCCGAACAGCTGCCCGCCTACTGGGGCGAGCAGCCCTACACGGGAGGCCCCACCTACCTCGGCGCCGCGGCGCTGATGCTCGCCGCGCTGGGCATCGCCCTGGCCAGCGGCCGCAACAAGTGGTGGCTCGTGGCGGCCAGCGTGGCGGCGCTGCTGCTCGCCTGGGGCCACAACTTCATGGGACTCACTCAACTGGCGTTCAAATACCTGCCCGGATACGACAAGTTCCGCACCGTGACGATGATTCTGGTTATCGTGCAGTGGGCCGTGCCGCTGCTGGGCGCGCTGGCGCTCATGCCGCTGTGGCGGGGCGAGGTGCCGCGCCGCAGGCTGTTGCGGGCGCTGGGCTGGTCGGCCGGCATCACGGGCGGCCTCTGCCTGGTACTGGCGCTGGGCGGCGGGTCGCTCTTCGACTTCGGCCGCACGGAGAGCACGACCTTCATGACCGACCAGTTCCACCACATCTTCCAGGCCAACGGCATGCAGGAGTACATCGACCGCGGTGCCGACGTCGAGTGGGGCGAGGCTGCGGGTGCCGCCATGGCGGCCGAACGGGCCCGGATGATGAGCGCCGACGCATGGCGTTCGCTGCTCTTCGTGGTGCTGGCGGCCGGATGCGTGGCGCTCTATGCCTTCGGGCGCATCCGGCGCGGGGCGCTGGTGGCGCTGCTGGGCGTGGTGGTGGTCGCCGACCTGCTGCCGGTCGACCGCCGCTTCCTCTCCGACGAGAACTTCGTGCCGGCCCGCCGCCAGCAGATTGTACCCACGGCGGCCGACAAGGAGATACTGGCCGACAAGGGTGAGCCCGGATACCGGGTCTTCAACCTCACGGTAAGTCCCTTCAACGACGCCACGACCTCCTACTTCCACCGCTCGGTGGGCGGCTACCACGGCGCCAAGCTCTCCCGCTACCAGGACCTCATCGACCGCTACCTCTCCAACGGCGACGAGCAGGTGCTCGACATGCTCAACACGCGCTATCTAATCGTCCCGGGCGACGACGGCACCCCGCAGGTCGTGCGCCGCACGACGGCCTTCGGCGCCGCATGGTTCGTCGACAGCCTTCTCGAGGCCTCCACGCCCCGCGAGGAGATTGAGCTGCTGGGGCAGGTCAACCTCCGCACGACGGCCGTCGTGGCGGAATCGGCACGGGAGGCGATGCAGGGATTCCGGCCCGCGAAGGAGGACTCCCTCGCCACGGCGCGCATCACCCTGACGGAGTACCGGCCCAACCGCCTCGTCTATGAATACAGCGCCCCCCGGGAGGCGATGGCTCTCTTCTCGGAAATCTACTACGACAAGGGCTGGCGTGCCTTCGTCGACGGGCAGGAGGCCCCCTACTTCCGGGCCGACTACCTGCTGCGGGCTATGCTGCTCCCGGAGGGCGACCACACCGTCGAGTGGCGTTTCCGCGCCCCGGGCTGGGGTGCGGCCGAGACGGTGACGGGCATCTGCTCGGCGCTTATCCTTTTGGGAGCCGTCGCGGCGCTCCTCCTCTCGCTGCGCCGCCGGAAGGTTGCCGGCACCGACACGGAGCAGCCCGACGGGCCCAAATCTCAAAAGGGGCAGAAGGGCGAATAGTCCGCCCGGACAGGACAACCGGGGAACGACCAGGCAGGGCGGCCGGGGGAAATATGCCGGGATGCGGCGGGCGGAGGAAATAACCGGACTGCCGCCGGGGAGCCGCGGAAAGCCACAGGAGACCAAAGGTGACTGCGAAGAGTGGTCGGGTGCCACGGAAAGCCACCGGAAAACCGCCGGAAAAAGCCACCGAGAGGCTTCGGGAAGTTGCAGTGCAGGAGGCAACCTGGAAAAATGCTGGAAAAACGCCGGTCGGGGCCGCAGGGTCGGCCGGCAAATCGGAGACAAGAGATGAAAGACGACAAGAGACTCAAGCGGAAAGTCCGCAATTCATACATCGTATCGACCGTCAGCGTGGCGCTGGTCCTCTTTTTGCTGGGGTCGGTGGGATACCTGATGGTCGCCGCCATGAAGATGGCCGACACGCTGCAGCGGAGCATCGCCGTGACGGTCGAACTGCGCAACGGACTCTCGGAGGAGGAGCGCGAAGCCATCAACCGCACGCTGACGGCCGAAGAGCTGGTGGGCACCATCGCCTTCTCGTCGAAGGAGGAGAAGATTGAGGATGCCGAGTTCCGCAAGATGTTCGCCAGCGAGTTCGAGGAGCTGCTGGGCGAGAACCCCCTGCGCGACTCCTTCGAGCTGACCCTCACGGCCGGCTCGTCGGACGAGGAGCAGCTCGACGCCTTCATCGCCCGCACGGAGGCGCTCGAAGGGGTGGAGTGCGTCTCCTACCCGGCGCAGGTGGCCCGACAGATGCACGCCACGGTGGGCAAGATACGGCTGGTGCTGCTGCTCTTCGGCGGCGCGCTGCTCGTCATCTCGCTCATCCTGCTCAACAACACCATCCGGCTGGCCATCTTCTCGAAACGCTACCTCATCAACACGATGAAGCTCGTCGGCGCCACCAAGTGGTTCATCATGAAGCCCTTCCTGGCCAGCAGCGTCACCCAGGGGCTCGTTGCCGGAGTGGTCGCCTCGCTGCTCTTCGCCGCCACGGTCTACGGGCTGAACGAGGCGGTGCCCGAGCTGCTGACCATCGCCGAGGCGACCAAAATCGCCATCATCGTCGGCGCGATGCTGCTGGGGGGCGTGGTCATCTCGCTCCTCTTCACGCTGGTGGCCCTCAACAAGTTCGTCAACATGAAGTCCAACAAGATATATCTTTACTGATACCGATTCACCGATGAAAAAAGAGCACAAAACGCCTTCGGAGCAGAGCGACCCCCGCATGCCCCTCACGCGGCGCAACTACATCCTGCTGGCCGTCGGCTTCGCCGTCATCCTTCTGGGGTTCATCCTCATGGCAGGCGGCGGCAGCGACTCGCCCGACGAATTCAACTACGCCATGTTCTCGTGGCGGCGCATCACGCTGGCCCCGATTCTGGTTGTCGGAGGATTCGTCATCGAAATCTTCGCCATCATGAAGCGCTTCCGCAACGAATAAACCCGCCCGACGGTCGCTCGCGTCGCTGCGCCCGGCCCCAGTGACCCGTCCCGGCGCGGCGCCTCCGCACAACGACAAAAAGCCTATAGAAACAATGGATACACTGCAAGCCATCCTGCTCGGAATCGTGCAGGGCATCACCGAATTCCTCCCCGTCTCGAGCAGCGGCCACCTTCAGATTGCCAAGGAGCTGCTGGGCGTCGAGCTGGAGGAGAACCTCTCGTTCGACGTCACGCTCCACGCCGCTACGGTGCTGAGCACCATCGTCGTCTTCTGGCACGAAATTGTCCGCCTCATGCGGGGGCTCTTCTCGCGCCGCTTCAACGAGGAGCAGGCCTACGTGCTCAAGCTCCTCCTCTCGATGCTCCCCATCGGCATCGTGGGCTTCCTCTTCAAGGAGCAGCTCAACGCGCTGCTCGGCTCGCCCGCCATCCTGGCCATCGTGGGGGCCATGCTGTTGCTGACGGCCGCCCTGCTCGCCTTCGCCTACTACGCCAAGCCGCGCCCCAAGGAGCAGATTTCCTACCGCGACGCCCTGCTCATCGGCGTGGCGCAGGCCTGCGCCGCCATGCCCGGACTCTCGCGCTCGGGCTCGACGATTGCCACCGGCCTGCTGCTGGGCAACCGCAAGGCCGCCGTGGCCCAGTTCTCGTTCCTCATGGTGCTGGCCCCCATCATGGGCGAGGCGCTGCTCGAGGCCGCAAAGGGGGAGCTGTCGGCCGGCATCGGCACCGTGCCGATGCTCTGCGGCTTCCTGGCCGCCTTCATCTCGGGATGGCTCGCCTGCCGCTTCATGATTGAAATCGTCAAGCGCGGCAAGCTCATCTGGTTCGCACTCTACTGCGCCGCCGCCGGCATCGTCTCCATCCTCAGCTACACGCTCCACGCATGACGCCGCAACACGACCTGCGCGATGTAAACTTCGAGGAGGGGTACATCGCCGTCATCGACAAGCCGCTGCGCTGGACCTCGACCGACGTGGTGCGCAAGGTGAAGTTCGCCCTGCGCCGCGCCGGCTACCGCAAAATCAAGGTGGGCCATGCCGGAACGCTCGACCCGCTGGCCACGGGCGTCCTGCTGGTCTGCATCGGCCGCGCCACCAAGCAGGTCGACGCCCTGCAGGCCGAGGAGAAGGAGTATGTGGCCGACGTGATGCTGGGAGCCACCACCCCGAGCTACGACCTCGAGCACCCCGTCGACCAGACCTACCCCATCGACCACATCACGCGCGAGGGGGTCGAGCAGGCGCTCGCCGCCCTCACGGGCGAACGGCTCCAGACGCCGCCCCTCTACTCGGCCAAGAAAATCGAGGGGACGCGCGCCTACGAACTGGCCCGCGCCGGCGAGGAGGTGGCGCTGCGCCAGGCGCTTATCACCATCTACGAGCTGCGGCTCGAGGAGTACGACCTGCCCCGCATCCGCATCCGCGTACGCTGCAGCAAGGGGACCTACATCCGCTCGCTGGCCCGCGAAATCGGCGAGGAGCTCCACAGCGGCGCCCATCTGACCTCGCTGCGCCGCACGCGCAGCGGCGGTTTTACGGCCGACGAGGCGTGGCAGCTCGACGATTTTATGAAAAAACTCTCGGAAATTGAAACAAAAAAGACTTTTCCACGTATAGAAAAATACTGATTGTTTGTTGTTTCAAGCGTCGAAAAGTCAAATTTCTCAACATATCATGAAACTTTCGCAATACGGCTACGACTTCAGCCCCGACATGCTGGCCAAATATCCGGCGGAGAACCGCGACGAGGCGCGGCTGATGGTCATCAACCGCTCGAAGGGTACCATCGAGCACCGCATCTTCAAGGATATTCTCGACTACTTCGAGGAGAAGGACCTCTTCGTCTTCAACGACACGAAGGTCTTCCCGGCCCGCCTCTACGGCAACAAGGAGAAGACGGGGGCCGAAATCGAAATCTTCCTGCTGCGCGAGCTCAACCGCGAGCTGCGGCTGTGGGACGTGCTGGTCGACCCGGCGCGCAAAATCCGCATCGGCAACAAGCTCTACTTCGGCGACGACGACCTGCTGGTGGCCGAGGTCATCGACAACACCACCTCGCGCGGCCGCACGCTGCGCTTCCTCTTCGACGGCTCCTACGACGAGTTCAAGGCGGCGCTCTTCAAGCTGGGCGAGACGCCCCTGCCGCGCTGGGTGCGCGAAAAGGTCGAGCCCGAGGATGCCGAGCGCTACCAGACCTGTCTCTTATACACATCTGACGCTGCCGACGAATAGAGAGGTGTAGAT
>ERZ1504706.822-NODE-822-length-10542-cov-7.069991_pt1 | contig 10542 bp, 9 predicted proteins | sample MGYA00575747_ERZ1504706 | MGnify/ENA primary metagenome ERZ1504706 (study PRJEB39906, sample SAMEA3182081) | gut metagenome | biome: human; feature: gut; material: Stool; isolation source: human stools | place: Canada | collected 2012-12-04 ...
GGCTGTATAGGGTGCTTCCTCAATCCATTTTTGCATAGTAAGACGGGGAGTATAAGCTTCCTTTGCCATCTCCATTGCCGCTTCTACGGTAGGACTGCTGGTTGCGTTGGTAGCCCTGGGAAGAATACGTGCCTGGTCAGAACAATCTTTATTCAAACGTGCCGCCAACTGTGCATAAAACAAGCTGCGGGGATGTACGTGATTATTTGATTCCGCCCATTGGCCGTCACCCGAGAATTGCGCCCAACAACCGTATGCACGGTTTACCGCATCTCTTGCCGGTGAATAACACTCTATCCCGGCAGCTGTACATTGCCAGAAAAGACTGTTGCCTGTATTCCAACCGGCACCATTTTTATCCTGTCCCAAATTCTTAAATACCAAATCATGGCCATCAATGTTTACCACATCAAATAATAATCCACAGGCCCAGGAATCAATAGAACCGCTGAATCCTAACGACTCTTCCGAATCACACTGTACAAAAGCATTCGGACCTGCCGCACAAAATCCGGCTGAGAAATCATGAATACCCTGTTTAGAATAACAACGCTGAAAAAGTGTCTGCTGCCCCATAGTATAAAATGTACTGCGACGCATTCCACCTATCTCTGAAACAGGTTCTGTGGATACACAATCTTCTACAGTTGTTTTAGAACCGGTACGCTGTATAATCACAGCACTTCCTGCAAAGTGCTTAAAATTTACCCTGCGTACCCAACAGTTTTCGGCATTTTCTATAGATACCCCCGTCCAGCAATGATCCTCATCTTTAGGATACTTCTTATTATAGTCAGAAGCCAATGTCAGATTCTCCAAACCTGCTTCTGCGATTCTGCCCGGCCAACTATAACGTAACACTTTGACAGTTCCCCATTTATTATCCAAAGCCATTGTCAAAGGAGCATCCAAAGTCAATTGGTTTCCATCCGCCTTACTTACTGACCTATCCCAAACCAAATCCATCTCTCCTTCTTTCCAGCCCAAAGCAGAAATACCTCCGCCAAAAATATCACAACCGACAGAAGCAATCCATTCTTTCGTAGAGGGGCGGACAATCCGGACCCGCTCTCCGGAAACCAGCTGTACATTATTGGTTACCTGAAAAGTACAAGTATTTACAGGAACGTATGATGTCAGTACATCCAAGGTATCCGTAACAGCCAAATCATTCCGTCCTTCAATATAAAGCAAAGCCCCTCTGTCCACTCCCTTTTTCAACAATACGGTCTGTTCCCTGTCACTGCCGCGCAGCACGACTCCCGACACAGAGATACGCAAGCTCTCATTCAATTCAAAAGTTCCTTTATCCAACAAAACAGCCCCACGAAAACCATTTTTATCCAAAGCCAATGAAGATACATAGTCAATGGCACGCTGGATACGAGAGGAATTATCTCCAGGCTGCCATGAAACAAAAACGGCATTCGCCACATCAGGTATAGGCTGTTCCGAATTATGGTAACCGCAAGAAGAATAATCTAGAATACGGTTTCCACGTTCATCAGTCACATAAGTCAGTTTTTCGTCCTTCACCTGTAAAGGAAAGGTTTGCGCAGAAATCCGCGCAAACCCCAAACTTAAAAATCCCAATAATAATAACTTATAATTCATTTTACATCAAGCTTTTACGTTTTGCCAAAGTATCGTGATTGTTCTTTACTTCCGTCCAATCCACTTTCTTTGCAGGATCTATGCCATTAATGTATTTTTCAATGTTAGTATACCCGTCACCATTACAATCTTTCACCGCATCACCCGGATCATTAGGATTGAGTCCGTATCTCACCTCCCAGGCATCCGGCATACCATCACCATCCGTATCAACCACAGGAGTACCTTTATATTCGGGCAAACCACCCACCTGACGAGGATCTGTAATGATACCTTGTTTATAAGAATCAACAGGAAGACGTCTTTTCACATAAGGACTAACGAATTCAGGAGCGTCTTTCACATAAATAGCTTTCCCTGTCTTCACCGTCTTTATCACACGGGTATCCACCGCATCTCTTTTAGGGAAAGTAGCCCCGGCATTTTCCAATACATAATTATAGGCAGTTTTGGCATCCATAATAGTCACATGGGGCATTGAGAAAGGCTCGTTTACACGAATTTGATCTGTAAACTTCCCTGCGTCCGGCATATCGTATACCTGCACGCCGCCATCCCAATTATTCTTTGTCACACGCGCATTGCCTTCCACTACATTTCCGGCAACATACGCTTTACCAAAAGTATCCGGTTTCTTCTTGTCACGGCTCGATTCGGGTTTCACAATCCGGTGGGCAATCGGCTTATCTTTCGGAGTGATAGGACCCGGTTTAAAATAATTATTAATAATATTCAAACGGCTGGTTTCATCTCCTCCGTCAACAGAACGGTTCCACCAATTAAAAGTCACATTGTTTACCAGATTAAAATCCTCATTCATGCCAATGGAACAGTTACGGCTGATATTGGATGCGAACAAGTTACGGCAAAACATACTGTTATGCCCACCTATAGTCGCCCCGAAAGCATGATTGTAACAATCCAAAGCTTCCGAGAAAATAGAGTTCTGAATAGTTATGTTGACAGTAGGAAGCTTCAAACCATGTCCTGTGGAATCACGATGGTATACATGGCGATAAAGAGACATATTCTCATCCAGCCCCCAGCTGCCGGAGCAATGATCGATAATAACATTACCCACACAGTTACCTCCCAAAGCATCATCCCGGAAGAACACATCCTGCGCCCCCCGACGGAAACGCATATGGCGGATAATAATATCATGCGTATCAAGCAAGAAAGAAGCCCCTGTTACACAAACTCCATCCCCCGGAGCTGTCTGACCTGCAATAGTGATATACGGAGCACGGACGTTTATAGGGGTTTTCAGCCGGATAACACCCGAAACATTGAACACAACAATACGCGCACCACCGGTCTCACATGCCTCACGCAACGTTCCGGGCCCACTGTCAGCCAGCGAATTGACCACAATTACTTTTCCTCCACGTCCACCGGGAGTATAGGCCCCTCCCCCTTCTGCCCCGGGAAAGGCAGGTATGTTGCTCTTTATTAAATCCTCAGGTTTGGATGCCCATGGTTTATAAGGACGTCCTTGAGTAGCCTCAGACATTACTACAGGTAATGCTTTCGCCCATGCCTCATCCGATTTCCGGTCTATTTCCTTTTGTTGTTGTTCTCCTCTGATTTTTACCGAATCAGGAATTACAGGATACTGTGCCGCCACAGGCAACACACATGCAGTCAATGCTGCCACTGCAAATAGTTTCTTTAGTTGATTCATTTGGTTGCTAAATTATTATTTTTTCTATAACTTCATAACATAATACTCTGCTTTTAACATGATTCAAACACACATTGCGAATATTTCTATATCAAAGACGGAACAGAAAGCTTGTTGTACTCTCTATCCACACATAAAAAAGAGCTTGACACCGTTTTACCGGGCAAGCTCCTTTTTCTGCTTTTCAATAAACATTAATTTATATCTTTCCTCCACGTGCCTTGATACGTTCATACCAAGCCTTACGTTCTTTCACTAAATCATATCCCCGCTTAGAGAGGTAATTATTAATCCGGCCTTTGTATTTACCGAAAGCAGCATGTTTCTTATTTGAATTTTCAGCATCCATGGCAAATTCACGGGCTTCAACAAGCCATGCCATAATCTGCGCTTTCTCTTCTTCTTTCAAGGTAGGAATCATGTCAACCGTAGCTTTATAAGTTACCATTACCACACCATAAGTCATGCCATCTTTCACTGCATCTATCTGCTTGGCATCCAAATAAAGCGAAAGATCGGCCGGGAAAGCGAAATGAGTGCGGTAAAGTGCCGCATCCTTTTCAGCTTCGGCAGCTTTAACGGCTTCTTGTTTCGCATCGCCCGTCAGGGTTTCTTTTGCCAGCTTCACTTTGGTATCGCGCGTTTCGTATATGTCATTCAGTTTAAAATAACGGTTGGCTATGATAGTTGTCACTTCACGGGCGGCAACGGTATCTGTCAATTCCAGTTTATCTACAATCTTCTGCGAACGTTTCACAATAGATTCCACGTAAGCCGGATCGCGGCCTTCACGGTCCAAATCCACTGCTCCGGCGGTAATGACTACCGCCATGAGCAACAGAAACATTATACCTAACTTTTGTATCATATCCTGTCTTCTTTCCTCCGTTTATTACATCAACTTTCCTTTAGAAGCCAATGTATCATAATTGTTTCTCAAATCAGACCAGTCAATACAATTTCTAGTGCTGATACCATTAATATATTTATCAATAATCATAAAGACAAATATAAAATGAAAACAAGTTCCAAATAAATATAGATAAATCATCTATATATCAATAATTTATATACGAGTTTTTATTTTCAGTTGTTTTCTACGTTTTCTGTTGCTTTGCTCTTTTTAGGTGCATTTTTGTTTCTTGTTTGTTTCTTGATTTCGTTTTTTATTTGTACCTTTGTGATAGGAAATAACGAATAAAAGGACACAAATATGCCAAGGACCAGAAAGCCAATAAAAGTAAAGGAGCCGATTCGTCTTCGGACGAAGGAGTTGGCCAATGGCAGCAAGAGTTTGTATCTGGATATATACCGAAATGGTAAGCGGACATACGAGTATCTGAAAATGTATCTTATTCCGGAAACGGATCGTAATGCCCGCCAACAGAACGAAACGACAATGGCTGCCGCAAATGCAATCAAATCGAAGCGTATCATAGAGTTGACAAGTGGTGAAGCCGGTATCATGAATCACAAGGATAAGGTTTATCTGCTGGACTGGATGCAACTCTATAAAGAGGAACAGAAGAAACGTGGTAAGAAAAACATAGGCCAGATAAAATCTGTTACCGATATCTTGAAAGAGTATGCAGGAGAAAGATTCACATTAAATCAGATTGACCTCACTTTTTGCCACGGCTATATCGACTATATGCTGACAAACTACCGTCCCAAAGGAAAACCCATCTCGGCTTCTACGCGTAATACCTATTACCAGATTTTCAACGGTGCGTTAAATGCCGCTGTCCGTGCGAAACGGATCTTAAAGAATCCATTCAACGAAATGGAAAAATCGGAGAAGCCCAAGATGCCGGAAAGTGTGCGTTCGTATATGACTATTGAAGAAGTGAGATCATTAATCGCTACACCAATGCAGAACGAAGGGGTAAAAAGTGCCTACCTGTTCTCCTGCTTCTGTGGACTACGTATCAGTGACATTATCGGATTGCAATGGAAAGATGTGTTTATTGACAACGGCCAATACCGCTTGGCAGTAGCCATGCAGAAGACGAAAGAACCGATTTACCTTCCGCTCTCCAATGAAGCGTTGAAGTGGATGCCGGAACGTGGGGACAAGACAGCAGACGACCATGTGTTCGATTTGCCTTCTGGTATCAACCAGCTTATCAAACCATGGGCCAAAGCCGCCGGAATTTCCAAGCGATTCACCTTTCATACCGCCCGCCACACGTTCGCCACAATGATGCTGACATTGGGGGCCGATTTGTACACTGTATCTAAATTACTCGGTCATACATCTGTAAAGATGACCCAAGTGTATGCCAAAATCGTCAATAAGAAAAAAGACGATGCAGTAAATCTGACCAACGGTTTATTCGATTGACAATGCAATGAACATCAGATATGTAATCACTTATAAGGGTGTTGTTCCGACAGGATTCTCTTTCGGGAGCAACACTCTTATAATATATCATATAAATCCAATTTAAAATATTTCATCATGAAAAGACCTAACAATGGCTCTCTCTCTTTTTGGAGGGAAAAAACATCTGCACCATTTTGTTGCAGAACAGGATGTAGCGAAAGAATTATTCGCATTGCTCGTTGAAGCAAAAACAATGTATCTCCGTGATGTCGTGACGGGCAATAAGCAGTACTACCGTTACGTGGAGGATTTCGTAAACAGCCACCGGTATATCGACTGTGACCATGCGGTCTGCCGGAACTGCCATGAAATGAACATTCATATCGTCAAGGGGCTATTAAACGATTGCTCCCATCTTATCCGAGCATTTTTTACCGAAGCAGACTTCTCGTTCGAGAAGTGTATGGAACTGAAACGAACGTATGATACGTTTGTGCCACCATCACAGTCCGTCACGTGCTGCAAAGATGGACCGACAAGAATTTATCCTCTTTCTTTTGGATGCAATCTCACTCGTAAACAGATGATAGGTATTACAGCTTGTGCCAATGCTTATCATCTGTTTTGCGTTTCTACCCTACACGTTGAAGATATGGAAGCCCTGCTTTCCTGTAAAGAAGGATTCTGTATTCGTGTAAACAATATCCGCCATGTGGCCATCCTGTTTGATACACTCCTTGAGCACTCGTTTATCCAAGCCAAATGGCAGTCCGTTCTCAGTAGTGGGCGGTTCTTGCAAACCAAGGATGGAAAAGGATTCGTTTCAGCTTCAAGCCTTTCATCCGCTCTGTCTGCCTTGCGTAACAACATGACATCAACAGGTTACGGTATCAGACGAGCCATTGATGAACTGAGAGAGTGGTAAGAAGTGCCAATAAGCGAAGTATGTGAAAGGTAAAAGCGTGACAGTTGCCGTGATACGTGGTTACTATCACGGTACAAACTCACGCTGACCTTTTGGGTTGCCCTATCTTTGACCTCCGTTAGCGCGCTACATAACGGAGGATATACTTCATTGTCTAAATTTATAATAACTCATTTATGCAAAATAATAGATTGACATTCATGGAACGGCTGAGTGAACGGCTTACAAGCGTCGAAGCCATCCTAAAGAAATTAGATCCGATAGAAAGTCTGTTGGAACGCATCGCATTGCTGGAAAAAAATATATATACCACCAAACAGGTGTTTACCTTCCAAGAGGCTTGTATGTATATCGGAATATCCGAGAGTATGCTGTACAAGCTAACATCAGGCAAGGAGATTCCGCACTACAAGCCACGTGGCAAAATGATATATTTCGCCAAAGAAGATCTGGACGAATGGCTTTTGCAGAATTATGAACCAACCGTAGATGAAGCAGCACGTATGGCAAACGAGGCCGCTGCCACACAACCTTTCTTTAATCAAAGACGCCATGGAAAACGAAAGAAGAACTGAATATAATGTGGATATGAGGCCGGAGGAGGATTTCTTATCGGATATCCTCTCCGCCTCGCAGATTCGGGCGACGGATACCTATGAAACGCCGCCACAGATTATCTGGATAGACAACTCGACCATTGCTACGCTCGGCAACTTCAGCGCATCAACCGGCAAGGCGAAATCAAAAAAAACATTTAACGTTTCGGCCATTGTCGCTGCATCGCTGGCAGGGAAACAAGTGCTGAACTACCGGGCGCACCTCCCGGAAGGTAAACGCAAGATTCTGTACGTGGACACGGAGCAGAGCCGCTTCCATTGTCACAATGTACTGGAACGCATCTTGCGGCTTGCCGGACTGCCCACTACAACCGACAGTGAAAACCTCGACTTTATTTGCTTGCGCGAATACTCTCCGGCAATACGCATTGGGGTCATCGACTACGCCTTACGTCAAAGAAAAGGATACGGACTTGTTATCATCGACGGTATCCGTGACCTGATGCTTGACATAAACAGTACCGGTGAGTCCGTGGAAGTCATTAACAAGATGATGGAATGGTCATCAAAGTATGACCTGCATATCCACTGTGTGCTACATTTGAATAAAGGAGATAACAATGTGCGCGGGCATATCGGTACGGAAATGAGCAACAAGGCGGAGACTGTACTGGTCATCAGCAAAAACAACGATTGTCCCAACGTCAGCGAAGTTCATGCGTTACACATCCGTGAGAAAGAGTTTAAACCTTTTGCTTTCACTGTCAATGAGGGCGGGCTCCCGGTTCTCGCAGAAGGGCATTTGTTTGAGAATGCCCCACATCAGAAACCGAAACAGCGGACGGGTTTTATGGAACTAAGCATCGAACAGCACCGTGAAGCCCTTTCCGCTGCATTTGGAGACAAACCCATCCGTGGGTTTGAAAATATGCTGCAAGCCATGATGACTGCTTACGAGGCAATCGGGTTTAAGCGTGGGAGAAACGTAATGGTCAAACTGCTGCAATATCTGACTGACACCTTAAAACTGGTTATCAAACGAGATAAACTTTTTTATTATGACATGACACAGGCAGAAACCATGCTTTTCGATGAAGAATGAGAGCGGGCGCGGGCCTATATAATTCAGTTTAATTTAGTATTTATATATATAGGGGCGCAAACTAAACTAAACCGCTTTTGTACAAACAAGTGAAAAGAAATTTAATATGACCATAGACGAAGCAAAACGAGTGCGTATCGTGGACTTTTTGGCCCAGCTCGGCCACCGTGCGCAGTATATGAAATCAGAGCAATATTGGTATCTTTCGCCTCTCAGGAAAGAGGTGACGCCATCGTTCAAAGTCAATGACCGGCTGAATGAATGGTATGATTTTGGCGAGGCTACCGGAGGCGACCTTGTGGAACTGGGTAAGTACCTTTGCGGAACTAAAAGTGTGAGTGAAGCATTAGCATACATCAAACGGTATGTCAATGGTGTGTCGCTGCCGAGAACCCGGGCGTTGCCCGCAACCTCTCGACCAGTGGAAGCCGACATGAAGAATTTGATTATCGTGCCGCTGCGACACCACGCACTGCTCTCATATCTCCATTCACGTATGATTGATTCGGATATCGGACGAATGTTCTGCAAGGAAGTCCATTACGAACTGCGCCAGAGACGTTACTTTGCACTGGCCTTTGGCAATATATCCGGTGGATACGAGGTACGAAACCCTTATTACAAAGGATGTATCAAGAACAAGGACATTTCCTTGATACCCCAATCGCGTGGTGAGGCACAGAGCCGTGTCTGCCTATTTGAAGGATTCATGGACTTTCTGTCCTATCTAACCCTAAAACAGACGGACGATAGTGCCATTTGCATTAATGCTCCCTGTGACTACCTTGTTATGAACTCGGTCAGTAATCTGAAAAGGACATTGACGTATTTGCAAAAATACACGTATATTCACTGTTACCTTGACAATGACCTTGCCGGACAAAAGACAGTAGAAACCATAGCCGGGATGTATGGCAGATGCGTCTATAACGAATCAAACTGTTATGCCGGTTACAAAGACCTGAACGACTACTTACGTGGGAAGAAACAATGAACAACCCGCTCCCTAAGCCCTCCTTCATCACGGAGGGCTTTTTTATATCCCTACTTTTCCTGTTTTCTTATCCAAAATCATATTTGAATATGATTTTGAAATATGATTTTTGGATTTTGAAAAAATATTATATTGAGACGATACGTTTTATAATCAATAATTTTATCTTTCAAATTATCCATTCTTATTTTGCACACACAACCAAATATAAAAATCATATTATACAAAAATATATGAAATCATATTTTATTTTCACCATTGTCCTGACGGTTGCCTATCTCGTCTATTATGCAGTTATCATCGTGCAGGACCTTTATGGAAAAAAAGGAAATGGCAAGCCGGAAGAAGAGGTATTTGACCTCGGTGCGCCAGAAGATGAGCAGAGTGTGTACGTGACGGAGAGCGATACGGGATTCAATGTGGGTAATGAGAAATATGAAACAGATATTGCCCCTACCGCTTCGCCTGCACCACAGGAGACGGAAACCGCAGACAATAATGGCGAGATAGCCGTGGCGGAGAAGCTAAAACGCCTGAAAGCCCAAGCGGAGGAACAGATGGAAGAAACCGAGACCTACCTGTCGGACGCATACACGGCAGACGAACTATACAAAGCGATGCTTGCCAAAGGAAAGACGGGCAACCGTCCGAAACTGGTATGGAAACCTCTCAAAGACCGATTGTAAAATGTCGAAAGCAAAAAAAATATTATGTGCACTGTGCTTTGTCCCTTATGCGGCATTCGCCAAAAGTGGCAGCGTAAACTACAGTTGGGGTGCAGACGCACTGGCAACGATGCACGACTTCGTGGTGACGATGATGCTGTACGTGCTGTACATCTGCTACGCTGTCGCCTCGGTTTTCGTAGTCGTTGCCGCGCTCCAGATCTATATCAAAATGAACACAGGCGAGGACGGCGTGGTGAAGTCTATCGTATCACTTGTCGGTGCGTGCCTCTTCATCATTGGTGCTTCAATCGTGTTCCCTGCTTTCTTCGGCTACCGCATATAGGTGGCTGACAGAAGTGTAAAATAAATTCAAAAAACAAGAGTACCACAAAAATGTAATAAATATGTTTCAGAAATTCAAAAGAATGTGCCGAAAGGCAAAGAAAACCATCATGCAAGTTTCCACCAAAGTAAGAATGTTAATCATTGCCCTGTTGGGAGGCATACCTGCTATGGCTCAAAGTACGGCAGGTGATTACTCGGCCGGTACGACAGCTCTATCAACCGTAGCGGAGGAAATCGTGAAATACGTTCCTGTCATGGTCAAACTCTGCTATGCCATTGCTGGTGTCGTGGCCATCATCGGAGCCATTTCGGTGTATATCGCCATGA
>ERZ1504706.852-NODE-852-length-10217-cov-4.412222_pt1 | contig 10217 bp, 5 predicted proteins | sample MGYA00575747_ERZ1504706 | MGnify/ENA primary metagenome ERZ1504706 (study PRJEB39906, sample SAMEA3182081) | gut metagenome | biome: human; feature: gut; material: Stool; isolation source: human stools | place: Canada | collected 2012-12-04 ...
TCTATTCGTCGGCAGCGTCAGATGTGTATAAGAGACAGGTTCTGGTAAATCAACGTTATTGAAGATCATCGCCGGTTTGGAGAAATCCTTTCAGGGAGAAGTGGTGTTTTCTCCGGGATATTCCGTGGGGTATTTGGCACAGGAACCTTATTTAGACAACACAAAGACAGTAAAAGAAGTAGTGATGGAAGGTGTGCAACCCATTGTTGACGCACTGACAGAATACGAAGAGATCAATCAGAAATTTGGTTTACCGGAGTATTATGAGGATCAGGATAAGATGGATGCTCTTTTTGCTCGCCAGGGTGAATTGCAAGATATCATTGATGCAACTGATGCATGGAATCTGGATAGCAAGTTGGAGCGTGCGATGGATGCTCTCCGTTGTCCGCCTGAAGATCAGCCGGTAGAAAATCTCTCCGGAGGTGAACGTCGCCGGGTAGCTCTTTGCCGTTTGTTGCTGCAGAAACCGGATGTGCTTTTGCTGGACGAACCTACCAACCACTTGGATGCAGAGTCTATCGATTGGTTGGAACAACATCTACAACAATATGAAGGTACGGTTATTGCTGTGACGCACGACCGTTACTTCCTCGATCACGTTGCCGGATGGATTCTTGAACTGGATCGTGGTGAAGGTATCCCCTGGAAAGGTAACTACTCTTCCTGGTTGGAACAGAAGACCAAACGTATGGAAATGGAAGAAAAGACCGCCAGCAAACGTCGTAAAACACTGGAACGTGAGTTGGAATGGGTACGCATGGCTCCGAAAGCCCGTCAGGCGAAAGGTAAGGCACGTCTTAACTCTTATGACAAATTGCTGAATGAGGACGTGAAGGAGAAAGAAGAGAAACTTGAAATCTTTATTCCGAATGGTCCCCGTCTAGGTAATAAGGTCATTGAAGCCAAACATGTGGCTAAAGCATACGGTGATAAATTGTTGTTTGACGATTTGAACTTTATGCTTCCTCCTAATGGTATTGTCGGTGTGATTGGTCCTAATGGTGCGGGAAAGACGACATTGTTCCGCCTGATTATGGGATTGGAAACAGTGGATAAAGGAGAATTTGAAGTAGGAGAGACTGTAAAGGTGGCGTATGTAGACCAGCAACACAGAGATATTGATCCGAATAAGAGCGTATATCAGGTAATTTCCGGTGGTAATGAGTTGATCCGCATGGGTGGACGTGACGTGAATGCGCGTGCATACCTTTCCCGTTTCAATTTCTCCGGAGGCGATCAGGAAAAACTCTGCGGTGTATTGTCCGGTGGTGAAAGAAACCGTTTACACTTGGCGATGGCTTTGAAAGAAGAAGGTAATGTACTGTTGCTCGATGAGCCTACCAATGATATCGACGTAAACACTCTGCGTGCTTTGGAAGAAGGTTTGGAAGATTTCGCCGGCTGTGCAGTAGTTATCTCGCACGACCGTTGGTTCCTCGACCGTATCTGTACACATATCCTTGCTTTTGAAGGAGACTCCAATGTATTCTACTTCGAAGGTTCATATTCAGAATATGAAGAAAACAAAATGAAACGTTTGGGAAATGAAGAACCAAAACGCGTTCGTTATAGAAAGTTAATGACTGACTAGTATAAAGTAATAGATTGAAGCATTTATAATGCTTTCTGTTTCAAAATAAAAGGCTCTGCAAATATTGTAGAGCCTTTATCGTTTTATAACAAGGGAAAACGTTTATCTCACTTAAAAAATTGTAGTGTAATCGTAATGTAGTTCTAAATATTATTAATTATATTTGTGCACAGTTTTTAAAAGCAAACAATTTATATTAACTAATCAACTACATTTATGTTAAAGAGAATGCGATCTTTTTTAGTAGCGGCGATGCTCATGGTCATTGCTACCGTTAGTGCGCAGGTTACCACTTCTAGTATGAGTGGTAAGGTTACAGCACAAGATGAACCTATCATTGGAGCGACTGTGGTTGCAATCCACGAGCCGTCAGGTACACGTTATGGTACAGTGACTAATATCAGTGGTCAATTTAATTTGCAAGGTATGCGTACCGGTGGTCCTTACAAAGTTGAAGTTTCTTATGTTGGTTATCAGACTGCTATTTATAAAGGTGTAAATTTATCGTTAGGAGAAGTATACACTTTAAATGTAGTTTTAAAGGAAAGTTCTGAATTATTGGATGAAGTTATAGTAACAGCACAGAAAACAGTAGAGAAGATGGGGACTGTAACGAATGTGAGTGAGCGTCAGTTAACGACATTGCCTACTATTAATCGTAGTATTACTGACTTTACTAAACTTTCTCCTTATGCGGGTGGCAGTAATTCTTTTGCCGGACGTGATGGACGTTATAATACAATAACTGTGGATGGTGCAGCTTTGAACAATAATTTTGGTTTGAGTACTAATAATTTGCCGGGTGGAGATGCGCAGCCTATTTCACTTGATGCAATTGATGAAATTAGCGTTAATGTTTCTCCTTATAGTGTTACGTATTCCAATTTTACGGGAGCTTCTATTAATGCTGTAACCAAGAGTGGTACAAACGAATTAAAGGGAACAGTTTATACATATCAGAAACCAAAGAATTTTATAGGAAAATCTATTAACGATGTTGACGTTCCTAATGTGGAAAGTTATAAATCCAGTTTGTATGGCTTTACATTAGGAGCTCCGATAATAAAAAATAAACTATTCTTTTTTGTAAATGGAGAATTAGAAAATAGTACTAGCCCTGGTATTTTGTGGACTCCTAGTCAAGAAGAAGGTGGAAGTGGGGATAATCAAAATCATATTTCTAGAACTTGGATAAAGGATTTGAAGACAATAAGTGATTTTGTAAAGGATAAATATGGATATGATCCGGGAAGTTATGATAAATTTGATGATTTCGAGAGTAAAAATTGGAAGCTTATGGCTCGTTTGGATTGGAATATTAATAAAAGTCATAAACTGTCATTACGTTTTAACACAGTGAAATCAGAAAATGATGCTAGTATTAGTTCAACTTCTTCGGTAATCACTAAAGCTAATTCAAACCGTTATGGGGTTGATGCATTTGCATTTGGAAATTCCAACTATGGTTTTAGAAATATTGTAACGTCTCTTTCCGGTGAGTTGAATAGCAATTTTTCTTCCTCAGTACAAAACAAATTATTAGTGACTTATACCCATATCCGAGATTCTCGTACAACTAAGGGAGATGCGTTTCCAATGGTTGATATTTACAAGGACGGTAAGCAGTATATGACATTGGGTACAGAATTGTTTACTCCTTTTAATGATGTCGAGAATAATGTATTTAGTGTTACTGACAATGTAACTATTAATAAAGGAAACCATTTGATAACTGCCGGTGCAACATTTGAAAGACAGTATTTCATGAATTCATATTTACGTGCTCCTTATGGATATTATCGTTATGCTTCAATGGACGATTTTATGACGGGAGAAAAACCGATGCTGTATGGCATTACTTATGGATATAATGGAAAAGACGCTCCGGGAGCTGAACTGACATTTGGTATGTTGGGAGCTTATGCACAAGATGAATATTCTATTACACCTAATTTAAAATTGACATATGGATTACGCTTTGATTTACCGTTATATTTTGATGATTTGTTAGGGAATGCGGCTATCAAAGAACAGTCATTTAATGGAACGAATGTTGACGTATCCGAATGGCCGAAAAGTAAATTGTTAATATCTCCTCGTTTAGGATTTAATTGGGATATAAAAGGTGACCGTTCTATTGTTTTGACTGGAGGTACAGGCTTGTTTACAGGGTTATTACCATTTGTATGGTTCACTAACCAACCGACAAATGCAGGTCAGATGCAAAATATGGTTGAATTTGAGACTTCGGAATTACCGGCAAACTTTGCTTTTAATCCAAATTATAAAGAAACTCTTACCCAAAATCCGGATATGTTTCCATCAACTCCGGGAAATGAGGTCCCCGGTGCTATAGCTTATGTGGATCCGAATTTTAAAATGCCTCAAGTTTGGCGTAGTAATGTAAATGCAGAGTTTCAGTTACCTTATGGATTTATGCTTTCTGTTGGTGCTATGTATACACGTGATATATATAATGTTGTTCAGAAGAATATGAACGAAAAGGCCCCTTCTGGAACCTATAATGAACAACCGGGACGTGTATATTGGACTAAGAATAATTACTATGACAATCCTAAGACGAAAACCGTTATACAGTTGACTAATGGGGATGAAAAAGGTTATCAATATTCTTTTAATGCAGTATTAACGAAGAAATTTGATTTTGGCTTTACAGGTTCATTTGGGTACACTTATACAATGGCTAAAGATATGACGGCAAATCCAGGTTCATCGGCGGCTTCAGTATGGCAGAATAATGTTGCAGTTAATTCATTGAATGATCCGGGTGTCTCTTATTCTTTATTTTCTACCCCGCATCGTTTGATAGCTAATGCTTCTTATGAAGTTGCTTATGCGAATATGAAAACGACTGTTTCTTTGTTCTATACAGGTTACCAACAAGGACGTTTTTCTTATACCTATTCTAATGATATGAACGGTGACGGAAACTATTCCGATTTGATGTATGTGCCTGCTTCTAAAGAAGAAATGACATTTGTGGATATTAAAGATAAACAAAATAATGTGACTTATTCGGCGGTAGACCAACAAGAAGATTTTTGGAACTATGTAAATAATGACTCTTATTTGAATGATCACAAGGGGCAGTATGTAGAACGTGCTTCTTCTTTAGAACCGTGGATTCACCGTTTTGACATGAAGATAGCACAGGATTTTTATGCTAAGATTGGTAGCCGTAAGTACGGTATTCAAGTAAGTCTTGATATGTTGAATATTGGTAACTTATTAAATTCGAAGTGGGGGGCTTATCGCTCTTGCGGTTTGCAGAGTTATGATAATGTAAGGTTGTTAAAAACAGCAAGTAAGGTAGGAGAACCTCTTACTTATCAGATGAATGCATCTTCTCGCGAGGTGTTCCAGAAAAATTCTAAATGGGATTATACTGCTTCTACAGGTAGTGCATGGCAGATGCAGTTAGGCGTTAAGTTTACATTCTAGAATATTTATATAAAAAGATGCTTCGTTCAATAAACGGAGCATCTTTTTTATTTCATCCTCATCACCACCGGATTATGATCGCTATAATTAAGATCCGGCGAGAAGTAATCCGTGCTATTCAGTTCCGGTGAATGGAGAATATAGTCGATTCTCAACAGATGCTTGAAGTACTTGAAAGTATACATATACCCATGCCCGCTCCTCTGAAAACCATCCTGCAACTTATCACCTTTTATAGTATGATAAACATACAAAGACGGCAGAGAGTTAAAGTCACCGCAGACTAGAGTAGGATAGGGGGAGGCGGCTATCAGTTGCTTGAGAAGATCAGCTTGTACGGCCCGTTTCCGGAAATTCTCATGTAAGCCGTCGATAAGTCCCAGGGCAGCATGTTCCACTCTTTGGGAATCATCCGTACGAAGTCCCTTTTCCAGTTTGCGTTTATTCTGGCTTACTTCTGTTGTTTGGAGATGATTGTTGAACAGGCGGATGGTGCGACCATTGATTTCAATATCACATGCAAGACTGCAATTTTTCGAATCAGGATAGATGATAAGATGCTCCTCCTTGATAGGATAACGGCTGAAAACAGCCAGTTGCAACAGATTCTTCCCTTCGGGCGAAGAAGGAATATAGTGATACGGCCAATTAGAAAGAGCTGCGGATATACTATCGATGCCAAACTCATCGTTAATGCCAAATTCTTGAAAACAGAGAATATCTGCTTGCAGATTTCTCATGTAAGAAGCAATCTCCTTGCATGAGTAGCCGGTATGCTCGTGGTTAAAGGCATCGACGTTGTAAGTAGCAACCGTCAACACTCCCGGAGTATATACATTCATTTTAACCATCGGTGACGAAGCCGGACTGAAAAAAGGCGATTGTAATACACAGCTCATATATCCCCAATTGCTGAATATAGCAATCAGAGGGATGAAAACCCAGCACCGCCAACGAATCGTCCAGTAGATAGCAGAAGCAAGATTAGCCAATAAAAGTATCGGCAGTATCAAACCGATGAAAGGCATAAATTTGAAACTATCCGGTGCGGCATTGCCTACGAAAGCACCCGCAATGGTAACTCCTGCCAAAATACTGGTCAGCACGATGGATATGTAATAAAACAGTCTGTAAAAGGCTTTCATTTAATCTAAATTATTTGCTGGTTGTATCATGAGGGATTAAGCTCTCTACGAAGGAAGCAACCATTTATGAATCATTGCTTTCAACTTATCATCCGCTATTGGTTTAGCTATAAAATCATTGCACCCCGCTTCTTCAGCCGCTTTCCTGTCCTGTTCGTATGCAAAGGCACTTTGAGCAATAATAGGAACAGTGGCAGACAGTTCACGGATGATTTTTGTAGCTTCCAGTCCGTCCAGATTCGGCATCTTGATATCCATCAAGATAAGATCCGGTTTCACTTCATCGAACATCGTGACAGCTTCCATTCCGTCATGCGCACGTATAAGCTGATGGTCTTTACCTAGAATAGCCTTCAATAAGTCGAAATTGCTGTCCGTATCTTCGGCAACCAAAATACAGGCATGCCGTGTATTTGCAGAATTGTCAACACTCGAATCAGCAGTTTTTCCGGCAGATGCTATTCCAGCGATGTTTCCTTCACCATTCTCTTTCTTTGAAGAATCCACATTTGCAGGATTTGCAATCGTGTATGGCAAAGTAAATGTAAACGTCGTTCCCTTACCAAATTCGGAGCTGACGGAAATCTTGCCCCCGAGACGTTCAACGATAGACTTACAGATAGATAATCCCAACCCAGTGCCCTGTGCATGATTGTTCAGCTTTGCGAAACGCTCGAACACACGCCCCACTTTCTCCGGTTCAATTCCTGTTCCGGTATCCGTTACGTGGAATACAATCTGATTGTCCGCCAGTTTGTAACCATAACTGATGCTTCCTTCCTTCGTAAACTTGACAGCATTTCCAATCAGATTTGAAATCACCTGGAATACCCGGTTCTTGTCCGTTTCAATCATCAGACTTTCGTCCGAGGATTCATAGACAAGGCTTACTCCCTGCGGAGTACGGAATATATGAGCATCGTGCACTTCCCGGCAGAGATTATGGAGACTAGCCGGTCCGAAGGAAAACTCGATGGTTCCCGATTCAATCTTCGAGAGGTCGAGAATCTCGTTGATAAGTTGCAGGAGACGTTCGTTGTTCGCGTTTACGATGTTATAATACGTCTTCCGTTCTTCCGCATCATCGCTTTCGGCAATGAGATGCGAGAAACCTACGATAGCATTCAGCGGCGTACGTATCTCATGGCTCATATTGGCGAGGAAGGCCGACTTCAGGCTATCAGACATTTCCGCTTTCTCTTTCGACGATTGAAGTTCCCGTTTTATTATTTCCAGCTCCGTGATGTCCCATTCGATGCTGACGATGATAGGCGAAGATAATTCGTCACCGTCCACCCGGATTTTCCGTTTGTCGAGGATAATCATGTTTCCGTTTCTGTCCTTTCCTTCAGCAGTCCAGTGCAGACCTTTTCCGGTGGTAGCCACCTGGATATCTTCTTGTCTCTTCTTTTCGGCTACGATAGGCGGGTAGAAATCGAAGTCATTCTTGCCGACAGGGTCGTTCTTATAAAGATCGCGGTTGTAGGCCTCCCGATTCCGGTAAATGTATCGGAAGTCGTTGTTGATTTCCTTCACTACAATCCCGGCAGGGAGATTGTTGATGGTTGTATCCATGATTTGGTTGAGCCGTTTGATTTGGGCTTCGTACCGAATCCTCTCGGAAATATCATGGGCAAACGACCAGTAACTTTCTTCTCCGGAATCATTGGTCACGTTGTACATCGTACCTTCATAAGCCAATATTCCTTTATTGATTTTAGATGGGTGATGGGCCACAAAGTTACTGCTGCCACCGTGTATGACATCTTTGCAACGTTCGTTCCAAGCCTCTTGTGTAGGCATATCTGCGGCGACATTGTAAATCTTTAATTGACTGATGTCTTCGTTTTCTGAAATACCATGATTGTATAGGAAACGACGGTTGGCGAAGATAATCGTGCCATCGGGCTTGGCGGCAAAGATACTTTCTTTGGCGTTGTTGATGGCATGAGTCAGTGTATTGATGTCATTTCTGCGATGCTGTATGTCTGTGATGTTCTGGATATAGCCTTCGATGTTGAAACTACCGTCGGAGCGCTGTTCACGCAGATAAGTCTGGATACGCATATAGAAGATTTCTCCGTTCAGGCGGACCCGGTAGCTGATGCTCTCCATGTTGAGCTCCCTTTCGTTCACCCGACACCATTCCATAAAACTCTGACGGTCTTCTTCTACAATCAGTTCCACATATTTCTCAATGGCAAGGTTTTGCACATTTTCCTCGCACAAAACACCGGTATATCCAAGATAATGAAAAATATTCTGTTTCGTATTGTACGTCCATTGTCCTATCTGGGCTACCTTTTGAATAGCCCGCAGGGTGAGATTTGCTTGTTCCAACTGTCTTTTTACGTTGCTTCTTTGCGTGATGTCGCGATATTGACAAAGCACCATACCGTCATAAGGGAACATGAGGCATTTGAAGTAAAAAGTTTCGTCTTTCAGCACCAACTTGAAGTTCTTGCTGATGCTTCTTTGTTCTTCGAGTACAATCTGGAAGATGGGCATCACCCTCTCTCTCGTATATTCTGGTAAAAGCTCAAATATATTTTTTCCTAAAAGTATATCCTCTTGCAGAAACCATAGATCACAATGAGGCTCAATGTCTACGCAGACTCCGTGCCTGTCAACCAATAGCATTGTATCTGCCGTCAGTTTCAATATTCTTTGTGCGTTATTCGCATCATGTAATATTCTGTTCATGTCTGTTTTTTATTAGATGATAGAGACTAATGTCTTATAGTAAGGATAACAAAAGATAATAGCATTTGTTTTACTTTTCAGCGCGTTTCGCTTTTTCCCAGGCTCCGCTTCCTTTTTTCTTTTTCAGATAACGGATGCCTTTCAGCACATTGACATTCATAAATAGGAAATAGTAGGGGATAAAAAGCAACTTGTTTTTTATCTGTTTGGTGGATAGATAATATCCCCAATATCCCAATCCGTAAAAAAGAACCTGCATGGCAAGCAGCATTCCGTAGAATATCGTGGAACCGCCCAACAGCAGAATTGCAATATTCAGCGGGAAGAGAGCGAACAACAGGAACGGAGTAATAGACCATCGCAATACCCGGTGAGACGTATATTGAAAGCTAAGTATCCCGTAGCGGAAAGGATTCAGCAACGGACGAAGTCGCCAGATAGACTGCAATCCTCCCGCAGCGATGCGCACTTTCCGCTTTTCTTCTTCGCGCATATCTGCCGAACCGCTTTCGATGGCGTAAGCATTGGTGCAATAAGCAATGGTATAACCTTTCATGGTGATCCGGAGCGAAAGAATAAAATCATCGAGCAACGTATCCGGTTCCATTGCTTCGAATAGTTCACGACGCACGGCAAATAGTTCGCCTGCTGCTCCTACAGCAGAGTAGAGGCGGGCGTCAAGTGCTTTCAGTGTTGATTCGTATTTCCAGTAAATACCTTCCCCACCGGCAGCGGCTCCGTCTTTGGTCTGTACGGCGATCCGTTTTTCGCCGGCCACGCAGCCCACTTTCGGGTCTTGGAAAGCAAGTACGATTTCCTGTATTGCTTCCCGGTTTACCATAGTGTTAGCATCCGTAAAGACGACGAGCGGAGTGTCCACCAGCGTCATTCCACGTGTCATTGCGGCTGTCTTACCCTGTCGTAGGGGTTGGAAGTGTATGGTCGCTTTTCCCTGCCAACGGGTTTTCAGTCGTTCGTTCGTACCGTCGTTGCTTCCGTCTGTCACCCATACGATATGCAGTTTGTCCGCAGGGTAGTCCAGTTCAAGACTGTTCTCCATCTTTTCGTCTATAACATCTTCTTCATTGAATGCTGTAATGAAGAGAGTCACTTCCGGCAAACCAGCGTCCGATGCCGGCAACGAACGCTTCACAGGCTTCACGAAAAGTTCTTTCAACTTGACGAGAACGTAAAGCACAATTCCGTAGCCCAGATATGTGTAGAACACAATGAACAAGGCAAACCAGAAAATTATTTCAAGACAAAGAGTGATGATTTCGTTCATAGCTGTATTTATTTAGATATTTTCTTTC
>ERZ1504706.894-NODE-894-length-9837-cov-5.260376_pt1 | contig 9837 bp, 6 predicted proteins | sample MGYA00575747_ERZ1504706 | MGnify/ENA primary metagenome ERZ1504706 (study PRJEB39906, sample SAMEA3182081) | gut metagenome | biome: human; feature: gut; material: Stool; isolation source: human stools | place: Canada | collected 2012-12-04 ...
CTAGTACGGTCTCGTGGGCTCGGAGATGTGTATAAGAGACAGGTGCTGAAGAACCCCGAGATTCTGATTCTCGACGAGGCCACCTCGGCCCTCGACACCGAGAGCGAGAAGCTGGTGCAGGATGCGCTGAACAACCTGCTCGTAGGCCGTACGTCGGTGGTCATCGCCCACCGGCTGAGCACCATCCACAACGCCGACAAGATTATCGTCGTCGAACACGGCCGCATCGCCGAGGAGGGGACCCACGCCGAGCTGATGGCCCGCAACGGCATCTATGCCAAGCTCATCGAGATGCAGTCGTTCGACTGACCCAAACACCCGCGGAAGACCATGACCGAAAAGGAGAAGATGCTTGCCGGCGAGTGGTTCTCGTCGCCCGACGAGGAGCTCACCGTCGAACGCCGGCGCACGGAGCGCCTGCTGCGCCGCCTCAACGTCGAACTGACGGCCGACGACGAGGCCTACCGCACCACGCTGCGCGAGCTGCTCGCACCAGGCTCCGAGGGCTTCATCCGCGCCCCCTTCTACTGCGACTACGGCTACAACATCTCGCTGGGCCGTGGGACGTTTCTCAACTTCGACTGCGTCATCCTCGACCTGGCCTCCGTCCGCATCGGGTGCCGCACGCTCATCGGCCCCAAGGTGCAGCTGCTCACGGCGCACCACCCCTTCGACGTACAGCAGCGCGCGGCGGGGCTGGAGGCCGGACGTCCGATTGAAATCGGCGACGACTGCTGGCTGGGCGGCGGGGTGATTGTCTGCCCGGGCGTCCGCATCGGCAACCGGGTCATCATCGGCGCCGGCGCCGTGGTCACGCGCGACATTCCCGACGATTCGGTGGCCGTGGGCAACCCCGCCCGCGTCATCCGCACCCAGGGCAAATAATCCGAGGGGCAGGAAGAGCAGGGGCGGAAACAGAGAAAGAACAGAGGCGGGAGCAGGGGCGGAAACAAAGCCAGAGACGGAAACAGCGGCGCATGCACCTGCCCGCTCCGCACCTGCCGTCCGACACCCCAATCATGCACGGGACGCCCCCGAAGGCGACGTTTCGGCCCCGCGAAGTACGATTTCGAGCCCCGGAGGCCCCGTTTTCCGATTCTTTTTCCTATCTTTGCGTGTTTCAACGACAATCATAAACACGCCATATGAAATTCAAGGAGTATAAAGGCCTCGACCTGGCGGGTCTGGCCGCCGACGTGCTCGCGGAGTGGGACTCCGACGACACCTTCCACAAAAGCATCTCCACGCGTGAGGGACATCCGACCTTCGTCTTCTACGAGGGTCCCCCCTCGGCCAACGGCATGCCCGGCATCCACCACGTCATGGCCCGTACCATCAAGGACGTCTTCTGCCGCTACAAGACCCAGCAGGGCTATCTGGTCCACCGCAAGGCGGGCTGGGACACCCACGGACTCCCCGTCGAGCTGGGTGTCGAGAAGAAGCTCGGCATCACCAAGGAGGACATCGGCAAGAAGATTTCCATCGAGGAGTACAACCGCACCTGCCGCGAGGCGGTGATGGAGTTCAAGGGCGTGTGGGAGAAGCTCACCCGCCAGATGGGCTACTGGGTCAACATGGACGACCCCTACATCACCTACGACAACAAGTACATCGAGTCGCTGTGGTGGCTTCTGAAGCAGCTCTACGAGAAGGGGCTGCTCTACAAGGGCTACACCATCCAGCCCTACTCGCCGGCCGCCGGAACGGGCCTCTCGACCCACGAGCTGAACCAGCCGGGCTGCTACCGCGACGTGAAGGATACCACCGTCGTGGCGCAGTTCCGCATCCGCAACCCCAAACCCGAGATGACGGGCTGGGGCACGCCCTACTTCCTGGCATGGACCACCACACCCTGGACGCTGCCCTCGAACACGGCCCTCTGCGTGGGTCCGAAAATCGACTACGTGGTCGTGCGCACCTACAACCCCTATACCGGTGAGAAGCAGACCGTCGTGCTGGCCAAGGCGCTGCTCTACGCCCACTTCAACCGCAAGGCCGAGGGGCTGGCGCTCGACGCCTACAAGCCGGGCGACAAGCTCGTCCCCTTCGAGGTGGTGGGCGAGTACAAGGGTCCGGAGCTGGTCGGCATGGAGTACGAGCAGCTGCTCCCGTGGGTGAAGCCCATCGAGGTGGACGAGCAGGGCACCTGGCACGACGCCTCGGCCAAGGCCTTCCGCGTGATTCCGGGTGACTACGTAACCACCGAAGACGGTACGGGTATCGTCCACATCGCCCCGACGTTCGGTGCCGACGACGCCAACGTGGCCCGCGCAGCAGGCATTCCGTCGCTCTTCATGCTCACGCGCAAGGGTGAGACCCGCCCGATGGTCGACCTCACGGGCAAGTTCTTCCTGCTCGACGAGCTGGACGAGCAGTTCGTCCGCGAGTGCGTCGACGTGGAGGCCTACCGCGAGTACGAGGGCCGCTGGGTCAAGAACGCCTACGACCCGCAGTTCACCGTCGACGGCCGATACGACGAGAAGGCTGCCCAGGCGGCCGAGTCGCTGGACATCTACATCTGCATGCGGCTCAAGACGGCGGGCAAGGCCTTCAAAATCGAGAAGCATGTCCACAACTACCCCCACTGCTGGCGCACGGACAAGCCGGTGCTCTACTACCCGCTCGACTCGTGGTTCATCCGCTCGACGGCCGCCAAGGAGCGCATGATTGAGCTCAACCGCACCATCCGCTGGAAGCCCGAGTCGACCGGCACGGGCCGTTTCGGCAAGTGGCTCGAGAACCTCAACGACTGGAACCTCTCGCGTTCGCGCTTCTGGGGCACGCCACTACCCATCTGGGCCACCGAGGACCGCTCCGAGATGAAGTGCATCGGTTCGATTGAGGAGCTCATGCAGGAAATCGAGCGTTCGATTGCCGCCAGCGTGATGAAGGAGAACCCCTTCCCCCACTTCAAGGTGGGCGACATGTCGGCCGAGAACTACTCGACCCAAAACATCGACCTGCACCGTCCCTACGTCGATTCAATTGTGCTCGTCTCGTCGAAGGGCGAGCCGATGCGCCGCGAACCGGACCTCATCGACGTATGGTTCGACTCGGGTGCCATGCCCTATGCCCAGCTGCACTACCCCTTCGAACACGGAGGCGACTACTTCCGCACGGTCTACCCGGCCGACTTCATCGCCGAGGGTGTCGACCAGACGCGCGGCTGGTTCTTCACGCTGCACGCCATCGCCACGATGCTCTTCGACTCGGTGGCCTTCCGCAACATCATCTCGAACGGTCTGGTGCTCGACAAGAACGGCAACAAGATGTCGAAGCGTCTGGGCAATGCCGTCGACCCCTTCGACATCCTCTCGACCTACGGCCCCGACGCCACGCGGTGGTACATGATTTCGAACTCGCAGCCGTGGGACAACCTCAAGTTCGACCGCGACGGCGTGGACGAGGTGCGCCGCAAGTTCTTCGGCACGCTCTACAACACCTACTCCTTCTTCGCCCTCTACGCCAACGTCGACGGCTTCACCGGCCGCGAGGAGGAGGTGCCCGTCGAGCGCCGTCCGGAAATCGACCGCTGGATTATCTCGCTGCTCAACACGCTGGTCAAGAACGTGACCGAGTCGCTCGAGAACTACGACCCGACGCCGGCCGCCCGCGCCATCCAGGAGTTCGTGGGCGAGAACCTCTCGAACTGGTACGTGCGTCTGAACCGCAAGCGTTTCTGGGGCGGCGGAATGACCGAGGACAAGCTGGCCGCCTACCAGACGCTCTACACCTGCCTGGAGACCGTCTCGAAGCTCGCGGCGCCCTTCGCACCCTTCATGATGGACCGCATCTTCCGCGACCTGAACGCCGTGAGCGGACGCCATACGGAGTCGTCGGTTCACCTGTCGACCTATCCGAAGGCCGACGAGCGGCTCATCGACTCGTCGCTCGAGGAGATGATGTCGCTGGCACAGCGCGTCTCGTCGATGGTGCTGGCCCTGCGCCGCAAGGTCTCCATCAAGGTGCGCCAGCCGCTGACCAAGATTCTCATTCCGGTGCTCGACCCCGCCATGGCGCGCCACATCGACGCCGTGCGCAACCTGATTCTGAACGAGGTGAACGTCAAGGAGCTGGAGCTCATCGAGCAGACGACGGGCATCATCACCAAGCGCATCAAGCCCAACTTCAAGACGCTCGGCCCGAAGTACGGCAAATACATGAAGCAGATTGCCGCCCTCACGGCCCAGTTCTCGCAGGAGCGCATCGCCGAAATCGAGTCGGCCCCCGAGAGCGTGCTCGAAATCGACGGGCAGCAGATTGTCGTAACGCCCGCCGACTTCGAAATCACCTCGGAGGACATGCCCGGATGGCTTGTGGCATCGGAGGGCAAGCTGACCGTGGCGCTCGACATCACCCTTACGGACGAGCTGCGCGCCGAAGGTGTGGCACGCGAGTTGATTAACCGCATCCAGAACATCCGCAAGGATTCGGGATTCGAAGTGACGGACAAAATCCGCGTCGAAATCGAGCAGAAGGAGCTCGTAGCCGATGCCGTGGCCCGCTACGCCGACTACATCGGCTCGCAGACGCTGGCCGTCGAGGTGAAGAGCTCGGCCGAGCCTCAGGGCGAGGTGGTTGTCGCAACCGATATCGACGAGGAGCCGCTCCGCATCGCCGTAACCCGCATCCGATAGGGTGCTGCTGCGGCCGCGCCCCCGGGGCGTCCGGTCCGCATACGAAACTGCACAGTACAGCGGGGGCCGCAGCGAGCGGCTCCCGCTGCTGTAAACAGGGCGGAACGAAGGGTTCATTATTGACCGGAAAATTTGGTTTTCTGAAAATAATTCTTTACTTTTACATAAAACCAAAAGCAACAACCATGGCAGACGAAAGAACAAGATACAGCGACGCCGAACTCGAAGAGTTCAAGCAGCTCATCCTGAAAAAGCTGGAGAATGCGCGCGCCGACTATGAGCTTCTGCGTGCGACCATCACCCATACGGCCGACAACGATACGGAGGACACGTCGCCGACCTTCAAGGTGCTCGAAGAGGGCGCCACGACCCTTTCGAAGGAGGAGAGCGGCCGTCTGGCAGCCCATCAGATGAAGTTCATCCGCAACCTCGAGATGGCGCTCGTCCGTATCGAGAACAAGACCTACGGCATCTGCAAGACCACCGGCAAGCTCATTCCGAAGGAGCGCCTGATGAAGGTGCCCCACGCCACGGAGTGCATCGAAGCCAAGGAGGCCCGCAAATAGTCTGCGGCCGGGTGCCGGTGCGGAGCTAAACGGGGGAGCAAAGAGAGCCAAGAGGGTCCAAGGGAGCCGGAGCCAAGGAGCCGGAGCCAAGGGGTCCAAGAGAACGGGGAACCGGGAACCAAGGGCAAAAGGCCGAGAAGCCGGAGGACCGGAGAACTGAAGAAACGAGGAACCGGTGGCAAGAGACCCGGAAACCGGAGAACCGGAGGACCAAGAAGACGAGGGGTTGGAGCAGGTATGGAAAGAAGCCGGACTTCTTGCAGCCTGAGGCGTGGAAGTTCGGAGTACTGAGGACCTTGTCGCGCCAAAAGCACGCCCCAAAAACCAGCAAGACCCGTAAGCCCCGCAGCCACGGAAACAACTGCAAACCATCTCATAAGCCATTTCCACCATTGGAAATGGCTTTTTTGCATTCCCGCCTTGCGGAAGATGCCGCAACCGAGGGCTCATTGCGGGAATCACGCCCTCTTCAGAGCCACTCGCGGGACCGGAGCCGCATAACACGGAGGCCAAAGACCGAAAAAGCCCCGTCACCACCCCCGACTTACGGCTTCACAAAAAGGCATAGACAAAACGTCGAAGAAGCCAAATGGCACCCATTCACCATACTTTTTCACCCGAAAAAACGTTATCTTTGAGGTCATGGTCCGGAGGTTATTCATCCTCGCCGCAGCACTGCTGGCGATGCAGACCGCTTTGCCCCAGATGAAGCGGCCGGAACCTCCACGCGCCGAGTTCTTTACGCCCGACTCGGCCCGCATGCGCATCCACCCTTCGGAGCGGACCGAACGCCTCTACGACAGCATCCGCTCGAAAACCAGCCGCCGGGCCGTGCCCCGCATGCTCTACGGACTCCTCTTCACCCGCAGCCGCATCGACACCACCCGCAGCGGCGCGGTCGAGGACGAAAGCCAGCGCTTCCTCCCCTACGAGGGACGGACCATCGGTTCGGTCACCATCAAACGCAACCAGGTATTCGACCCCGACGGCAACTGGCTCGAACGGACCGGCAACAACCTCCACATCCTCACGCGCGAACGGGTGCTGCGCCGCGACCTGCTCTTCGGACCGGGCGACACGCTCGATGCCGAGCAGCTGGTCCGCAACCAGCAACTGCTGCGCTCGCGCAGCTACGTGTCGGACGCCGAGCTGGAGATTCGCCCCGACTCGCTCGACTCGACGCGCGTCGACATCATCGTCCATACGCGCGACAGCTGGACCATCGGCGTCGACGCCGGCCTCCATTCCGAGGGGCACACCATGTTCGGCCTCTACGACGCCAACATCTTCGGTACGGGCAACATGCTCCGCCTGAAGACCAACTTCAGCCGCAAGGACTTCTCCTACGGCGGCAACATCGTCGAGTATGAGATTCCCAACATCTTCGGCTCGTTCTACTCGGCCAGCTTCTCGGCCGGGCGCGACTTCTACAACTCGGAGCTGAAGCTCAACTTCGGCAAGGAGTTCATCCGGCCGACCGACTACGAGGTGGGCGTCAGCTACGAGAACGTCAAGTCGAAGTACTACCTCATCGACCGCGACACCTCGGACCTGGTGAAGGTGAAGACCTTCGACATCTGGGCCGGACGCTCGCGCTACATCCGTTCGATACGCTCGAGCATCTACTTCACGGGGCGTTACGGCTTCACGCAGTTCAGCCGCCGCCCCGAGGTGCGCGCCGACTACAATCCGGCGTTCCACAACTGCGAGGAGATGCTCTTCGGCGCGGGTCTCTACCGCGAGAAGTTCTACACGGCGAACATGGTCTACGGATTCGGTACGCGCGAGTACCTGGCCACGGGCTACAAGGCCGAGCTGGTGGGCGGCTACTCGTGGGGCGAGTTCAACGACGAGATGTATCTGGGTACGGTCTACAAAATCGGCGGTTTCACCCGTGCCGGCTACCTCATGGGCAGCTTCACGCTGGGAAGCTACATCGACCTGGCAGACGGCTCGTGGCACCACAGCGCCGTGGATGTCGACCTGCAGTGGTTCTCGAACCTCTACATCTATCGCCGCAACCGCGTCCGCCAGTTCCTCTCGCTGAACTACACCCAGGGATGGAACCGCGATGCGGGCAGCTACGAAATCGTGCGCTTCACCCGCGAAAACGGACTCGAAGCGCTCAAGGAGCACATCACGGGTACGAACCGCATGGTGCTCAACACCGAAACGGTGCTCTTCACCCCCTACCAGCCGCTCGGGTTCCGCATTGCCTTCTTCGGATTTCTCGACATGGGGCTCATCGGCTACTCGCCCAACATCTTCAAGAACGACTTCTTCACCTCGTTCGGACTGGGCATCCGGCTCAAGAACGAACGTCTGATTTTCAGCGCTATCCAGCTCCAGCTGGGGGTTGCCTTCGGCAAACGGGGGCTGGTCGAGAGCGAATATTACCGCATCTCGAGCCAGACACGGCTCGAGCAGTACCGCTATCTGCCCAAGCGGCCCGAGGTCGTGGGCTTCCAGTAGGGAAACTGGCAACCCGCACAAACGACGGAGCGGAACCGCAGCCGCAGAAGGCCCCGATTCCGCTCCGTCATTGCTCTTCAGAGGTCACACGAGGGTCAATGCCCTGCGGCCGTCACCTCCTGCCCCTTGGTATCGATTCTGAAGTCGCGGCCGTCCAGCCGCACGCGGGCCGTGAAATCGACGAAATCCTCCGCCTGCTCGAACTGACAGGGAAGCACCTCCGAACCCGAACGGTCGACATAGCCATAGCCGCGCCCCTCGAGGTAGACGCGCCCCAGTCCGCAGCTGAAGGGCCACACCTCGTCGTAACGGTAGGGAACCATCAGCTCGCCCGTCGGGGCGATGTAGCCCCAGCGCGGTTTGTAGAAGTCGTCGCGCACCATGCCCAGACGCATGACGGCGGCACGCCGCTCGCTGAACTCGCGGGCATCGTCGAAGCGGGGCGAAATCACCTCGCGCCCCTCCGTGTCGACATAGCCGCAATAGTGGGTCATGGCGGGGAAAATCGCGCCGCGCGTATTCTCGTTGAAGGGTGCCAGCCCGTCGTGAAAATCCCCGAGCGACTCGTAGCGGAACGAGCTGAGCTCGCGGCCGAGGCGGTCGATGGCCCCGAAGTGCACGCCGTCGTAGCTCACCACGGCGACACGCTCGTTGAAGCTCCGCGCCACGGCATAGCGGGCCGGGAGCACCACGCGCCCCGTCAGGTCGAGGTATCCGTAACGTCCCCCGCCGCTGCGGAAGAGCAGCCGACCGTCGCTCGGAGCGCCGAGCTCCTCGTAGCGGCACGCCACCGGCTCGCCGCCCAGCGAATCGACCAGTCCCCAGCGCAGCCCCTGGTCGACCGTGCGGGCCGCAAGGGCGTAACCGCCTGTAAAGGGGGCAATCGTATCGTACCGGCAGGGGATAACCTCGCGCCCCAGGCTGTCGAGATATCCGCGTCTGGCGTTGCGCAGGGCGGCCATCCACCCCCGTTCGCCGACCGGTCCGATGGAGTCGTAGAGGCAGGGCACCACCTCGCCGCCGCTCTCCGAGAGGTAGCCGCGGCGGCCGTTGCGCACGGCCGCACGCCAGCCCCGAAGGCCCGGCTCGCCGATTTCGCTGTAGAGGCAGGCGATGACCTCGCGCCCCTCACGGTCGATGCGGCCGCGCAGGCCGCCCGGCAGCTCGACCCAGGCCAGGCTGTCGGCAAAGGGCGAAGCCACGGCATACTCGGGGGCGATGACCATCAACCCCGTGGTATCGATGTAGCCCCACCGCTCGCCGGGAATCTGCACGGCGGCACGCCCCTCGCTGAAGGGGGCCGCAGCGGCATAGCGGCAGGGTATCACAAGCCGCCCCTCGGCATCGACATAGCCCCAGCGGGGCGCCCCGTCGACCGTATCGAGCACGGCGGCCCGCCGCTCGCGAAGCTCGCCAACAGACGCATAGCGGGCCGTACGCCGACGGAAGTCGGGCTTGCAGCCAACCACCGCCGTCAGCACGCACAACAACAGAAGAAGTCGTTTCATGGCTGATGTTTTTTCCTACTGCAAAGATACCAAAAGAGGGGCGTATTCGAGCACCCGCACCCGGGATTTTTGCATCTGCCGCGCACCTGGCCCCTCGGCGGCGGCGCGGCTCCTGCCTCATCCGCCCTGCGTCCGCCGAAGAGGCGACCATCCGAAAAGGCCCCGTGCAAAAGAATGCCGCCACTCGTGATAACGCCGCACAAAAAGGGGAAGTGACCCGAAGGCCGCTCCCCCACTCGAACTTTTATTCTGACGCTTACCGTTTCTTGTTTGTCTCGACAATAATCGCGCCATTGCGGGCCTTGCGGCCATACTCGCGAATGGCCGAAGCATCTTTGAGAATCATCATCGACCGGATGTTCGAAGGTTCGCCCAGCAACTCGTCCAGCTCGCCGGGTTTCAGCTTGTCGGCACGGTACTCCTTGCCGTCGATGACCCAAAGCACCCCCTTCTGCGAAGTCGGTTTCGTAGAGCCTCCCTTCACGGAGATAATCGGCTCGCCCTTCGGCACCCCCTGCCCTGCGGCAGCAGCGGCTGCCGACGAACCGGAGGAGGAGGTCGAAGTCGAGGTCGAGGTGGAAACCGAGCCGGCGCCGGAGGCCGAGGCCGAGACGGAGGTTCCGTCACCGGTGATGACGATGGTCTGCGGCGAGG
>ERZ1504706.904-NODE-904-length-9740-cov-5.127001_pt1 | contig 9740 bp, 6 predicted proteins | sample MGYA00575747_ERZ1504706 | MGnify/ENA primary metagenome ERZ1504706 (study PRJEB39906, sample SAMEA3182081) | gut metagenome | biome: human; feature: gut; material: Stool; isolation source: human stools | place: Canada | collected 2012-12-04 ...
CTCCGGCTTCTACCGGAGTGACTTTATCTAATGATGACGGTTTGGCAAATACTACTGCCTTGGCAGCATTGCCGAATGCAGCGGAAATGCCTGCTCTTAAATATTGTATGGATAAAGGTTCCGGATGGTATTGGCCTACAAGATCGGATCTGGAACAGATGTTTGAAACCTATAATGGGACTAAAGTAGCAGATGCGACGGAGGATAATCCGAATGCGATTACTGATTTTGAGAAAGCAAATCGTGCGGCATGGGATCTGATAGTTACTAATGTAGGAGGAACTGCTATGAATACGGCAGCGGCATCTTCTACCGGAGATTCTTATTGGGCTAGTCGTGAAACGTCAAGTGGTACAAATGCATTTTATGTACGTTTTGGAAAACCGCTTGCTTGGGATAAAGCAAATGGGAAAAAGTCTGGGGCAAGATATATTCGTGCAGTCCGTTCAATCTCGAAATAATGGTATTAGGTATGTATAAGGTATATAGAAAAATAATCTTAGCCTGCTTGTTATTGATTGTTGCCGGCACGGTCTGCGGTCAGCGTGTGACGCAAACGATCAACGATGGCTGGAAATTCTCCCTTTTTGAGGGAGACGCGTTCGATGCTGACTTTGATGTGTCCGGTTGGACTGACGTTTCCATTCCTCATACTTGGAATGCAAAAGATGCAGAAGATGAAATCCCCGGTTATTTCCGGGGAAAAGGCTGGTACAGGAAAGCCGTGACAGTGGAGGAACTGATTGCAGGTCAAAGAGTTTATCTTTGTTTTGAAGGAGCCAATCAGGAGACAAATGTATTTGTGAATGGAAAGTTGGTAGGGAATCATAAAGGTGGTTATTCTGCTTTTACGTTTGATGTGACTGACTATGTTCATACCGGATGCAATTTGGTGGCAGTGAGTGTTGACAACTCTTATAATCCGGATATTGCTCCTCTTTCGGCGGATTTCACTTTCTTCGGCGGACTTTATCGGGATGTTTATCTGGTGTATACTTCGCCCGTGCAGCTATCTACCACCCATTATGCTTCCAGTGGAGTATATCTCAAAACTGTTGGGATAACAGATGCTCAAGCGGAAGTGTGTGCAAAAACATTCTTGTCCAATGCTTTGAAAAGTAATCAGGCATTGATTCTTGAAACGGAGATTTTGGATGCAGACGGTAATAGAGTGGCACTTTCCGCAAAGAAAGTGAATGTGAAAGCAGGAGAGAAGAATGTAGCCTTTGAAGCGTTGATGACTATTGCGCAACCCAAACGGTGGGATGTTGATTCTCCTTATTTATATAAGGTGTATAGCCGTTTGAAGAATAAAAAGGGAGAAGTTCTCGATTGCGTTGTTAATCCGCTGGGAATCCGTGAATATCATTTTGATGCGGAGAAAGGTTTTTTCCTGAACGGGAAATATCGGAAATTGATTGGTACCAGCCGGCATCAGGATTACAAAGGAATGGGGAATGCCTTGCGGGATGAAATGCATATCCGGGATATACAGTTGAGTAAGGATATGGGAAGTAATTTCCTGCGAGTGGCTCATTATCCGCAAGATCCGGTTGTGATGCAGATGTGTGATAAGTTGGGGCTGTTGACTTCGGTTGAAATTCCGATTGTAAATGCCATTACTCAAAGTAGGGCGTTTATGGACAACTGTGTGGAACAGGCTACGGAAATGGTTTGTCAGAACTATAATTATCCGTCTGTCATCATTTGGGCTTACATGAATGAAGTGCTTTTGCGTCCTCCCTTTAATCCTGACAACAAGAAAGAACGGGCGGAATATATGAAGTTTCTTCATCAAATAGCTTCGGCTGTTGAGGCGCAGATCAGAAGTCTGGACTCGGAACGCTATACCATGTTGCCTTGTCATTCTGCTTCCCAAATCTATCAGGAAGCAGGGATTACTGAATTGCCGATGTTATTGGGATTTAATCTTTATAATGGATGGTATGGTGGTAATTTGGGCGGATTTGAAGAGAAACTGGAAGAACTTCACAAGGAGTTTCCTCATAAACCGTTGCTTATTACCGAATATGGGGCGGATGTAGATACTCGTATTCATTCTTTTTCGCCGGTGCGGTTTGATTTTAGTTGTGAGTTTGGTTCTGTCTATCATGAACATTATTTGCCTGAAATTCTAAAGAGGGATTATATCGTGGGGGCTATGGTCTGGAATTTGAATGATTTTTATTCCGAAGCCAGAAGAAATGCTATGCCTCATGTGAACAATAAAGGGTTGGTAAGTACGGATAGAGAACGTAAGGACGGATATTATCTTTATCAGGCTTATCTGAAAGAGTCACCTGTCCTGCATATTGCTTCTAAATCTTGGAAGAATAGGGCAGGAGCCAGTCGGGATGGAAAGAGTTGTACGCAACCGCTGAAAGTTTATACTAACGCGGATAAGGTGGAGGTCTTTTTGAATGGAAAAAGTTTGGGAGTATATCCGGTAGCAGATAAGGTGGTTTCCGTGGACATTTCTTTTGTAAACGGAAAGAATGTGGTGGATGCTGTGATTGAAAAGGAGGGACGTGAATATCGTGACCAGTATGTCTGTGATTTTAAATGTGTCAATGTGAAGAATGGCTTTACGGAAATCAATGTATTACTGGGTGCTCGACGCTATTTTGAGGACCGGATAGCAGAGATGTGCTGGATACCCGAACAGGCTTATGCAGAAGGTTCATGGGGATATATTGGTGGGGAAGTGGCTCCGAACAAAACTCGTTATGGCTCTTTGCCTGCCAGCGATACAGATATACTGGGGACGGATCAGGATCCTGTCTTCCAGACACAGCGAGTAGGTATTGAAGCTTTTAAGGCAGATGTACCGGATGGTGTTTATGCTGTATATTTATATTGGACAGAACTTACTTCTGAAAATAAAAGAGAGGCTTTGGTGTATAATTTAGGAAATGATGTGGTAAGGGAGGACTATATTAACCGGGTCTTTTCTGTGGATATAAATGGAGTATCTGTTGCCAAGCAACTGAATATTGCAGAAGAATACGGTTCCGAACGTGCGGTTATTAAGAAATATATTGTTCCGGTTTCACAAGGAAAGGGGCTTGTCGTTCGTTTTGGAGCGGTGGAGTCTGTGCCCATTTTAAATGCAATACGAATCGTAAAAGAATATTAGATGATGAAAAATAGTATAGTTATATTGTTTTTACTGCTGTTATCCCAGTTTGGTTATGCCCAGGGACGTACATTTAAGGTCACTGCCCGTCCGTGGGTGAAAGGACAGAAAAATCTGCCTTGGAAAGAGTATGATACCCGTACTATTGCTCAATTGGATGGGTTCAAACCTACTGGTAAAGTACGTGTGAATAAGTATGGAAGTGATTTGGATGCTCCCAGGTATCGGGCTACAGGATTTTTCAGGGTAGAACGTATTGGAAATCGATGGTGGATGATTGATCCCGATGGGTATCGGCATTTGCAGAAAGTGGTGGTAGGAGTACGTTTAGGTACTTCCGAACGCAATAAACAAGCAATGCTGGACAAATTCGGTACGGAGGAAAAATGGATCGAAGGAACGGCACGGATGATTCATTCGCTGGGTTTTTCCGGGACCGGCTCCTGGAGTAATGAAGAAGCTATTGCCTCTTACAATGCCTCTCATAAGGAGGTACTGACTCGCTCAATCATTCTGAACCTGATGAGTGGATATGGGAAGAAACGAGGAGGAACTTATCAGTTACCTGGTAATACGGGATATCCTAATCAGTGTATTTTCGTTTTTGACCCGGAGTTCGAAACCTATTGCGATGAGATGGCACAAAAACTGGTCGCAAATAAAACGGATAAAAATATCATCGGCTATTTTTCGGATAATGAACTGCCGTTCGGGCCGAAGAATCTGGAGGGGTATCTGACTTTGAAGAATCCCAATGATCCGGGAAGATTGTATGCAGAATCCTGGTTGAAACAGCAGGGTATTACTTTGCAGCAAATTACGGACGAACATCGGGAAGAGTTTGCGGGGGTAGTAGCGGAACGATACTACAAAGTGGTGTCGGAAGCGATTCGGAAGTATGATCCCAATCACCTTTATTTAGGTAGTCGTCTACATGGAAAACCTAAGTTTGTCCGCCAGATTGTGGAAGCGGCAGGCAGGTATTGTGATGTCGTTGCTATTAACTACTATGGTGCATGGACACCGAGTGAGAAGACCATGAAGCATTGGGGCGAATGGGCTCAAAAACCTTTCATCATCACGGAATTTTATACGAAAGGAATGGATTCTGGGCTGGCAAACACAACAGGGGCAGGTTTTACCGTTCAAACCCAGCAGGAACGTGGATATGCCTACCAGCATTTTGTTTTAGGATTATTGGAAAGTGGGAATTGTGTCGGATGGCATTGGTTCCGTTATCAGGATAATGATCCGACGGCAAAAGGGGTAGATCCTTCGAATCTGGACTCTAACAAAGGGCTGGTAGATAATGAATACAATCTTTATAAACCGTTGGGCGATGCTATGAAAGAATTGAATATCAACGCTTATCGTTTGGCTGACTGGTTCGACCAACAATCAACTAATAATAAATAAAATACATACCATGAAAAAACTATTTATATTGGGAACTTTTCTGTTTATAAGTTCTATTCCTATGGTGTCTTGTACGGATGATGATGATAAAGATCCTAATTTTATGCCTCCTGACATAGTGATGGGAGGGGGAGATGTAGAGTCGGAATATCCGGAGGATTTGCCTGCTCCCGGAGCTTCTGTGATGTATACTCCGTCATTAAATGCCAATATGTATCGCCCTATCAGTGTTAAGTATTCCAGTGCTTATCCGCCTATATCCAGTTGGAAAACAGAGAATACACGTATTATTGCGTATATGGACGGGTATAAACCGGCTATTAAAACGTTGAAAGCGTATCAGGAGTCGGTTAATAAATACGGAAGTTCGACTACGCTTCCGAAACAGGCGGCTACGGGAAGATTTTATACGAAGAAAATAGACGGACGTTGGTGGTTGGTTGATCCGGAAGGTTGTCTGCATCTGGAACGTAGTGCGACTTCTTTGCGTAAGGGAACTTCCAGTCGTAATAAAACGGCCTGGAATAGCAGGTTTGGAACTGATGAGAAATGGTTATCTATTACTCAACGTGAATTGAGTGAGATCGGCTTTCACGGTACAGGTGCTTTCTGCACAGGAACTTATTCACTGATTCAGACTCATAATGCTTCCAATCCGAGCAGTCCGTTAACTTTGGCGCCTTCATTTGCTTTTCTAAGCCAGTTCAAGAGTGCGAAGTCTTATAGTTATCCCGGAGGAAGCGATGATAACGCGGCAGGTCTTGTGTTTTATAATGGATGGAGTGAATGGTGTGAATCATATTTGGCAGGTAGTGCTTTCGCAGATTATTTGCGGGATCCTAATGTGTTAGGTTTCTTTTCTGATAATGAGATAAACTTCTCTTCAAACAGTTCTCGGATTTTAGATCGTTTTCTGGCTATCAGTAACTCAAGTGATCCGGCTTATGTTGCGGCGAAAGCTTTTATGGATTCTAAAGGTACGCAAAATGTGACGGATGACTTGAATAATGAGTTTGCCGGGATTGTAGCAGAGAAATATTATAAAGCAGTGAAAGAGGCAGTGAAGAAAGTAGATGATAAGTTGCTTTATCTGGGAACAAGATTACATGGAACTCCTAAATATATGGAAGGAGTAGTGAGAGCTGCCGGAAAATATTGTGATGTTATTTCTATCAACTATTATAGCCGTTGGAGTCCTGAACTGACAACAGCGATTGCTGATTGGGCTAATTGGGCGGACAAACCGTTTCTTGTAAGTGAGTTTTATACGAAAGGGGTGGAGGATTCTGATCTGAATAACCAGTCGGGAGCCGGATATTCTGTCCCTACACAAAACGAGAGAGCTTATGCTTATCAGCATTTTACATTAGGATTGCTTGAAGCTAAGAATTGTATCGGATGGCATTGGTTCAAATACCAGGATGATGATGGTACGGACAATTCGTCGAAACCTGCTAATAAAGGTCTTTATGATAATTCTTATCAACTCTTTCCTTATCTATCTTTCTTTGCCCGCGAATTGAATTTTAATGCGTATGATTTGATTCAGTATTTTGATAAATAGGTGTTTGTTTCTATATAATATTTGAGAGGAAAAACAAAGTGCGAATTTTACAGGATTAGTTTTGGTTAAAGCTATACTGCAAAATTCGCACTTCTTATTTTTTAATGAATAATCAATGTTTTATCAGAGTAGAGTATCATCTGATAGACAAATGAATATCGGTAGTGAAATATTAGTTATGTACTAACGTACCTATCTCTTCTCCACTGATAACCTTCTTTAAGTTGCCTACTGTGTCCATATCAAATACGACGATTGGCAGATTGTTTTCTTTACACATACAAGTCGCTGTCAAATCCATGACTTTCAAACCACGTTTCAGTACCTCATCGTATGTAATATCATCGAATTTGGTAGCGGTAGGATCTTTTTCGGGGTCAGCTGTGTAAATACCATCTACACGAGTACCTTTCAGCATAACGTCTGCTTCGATTTCTATGCCTCTAAGTGAAGAACCGGTGTCAGTAGTAAAGAAAGGATTTCCCGTTCCAGCGGACATAATGACTACTTCGCCGTTCTCCATACATTCGATAGCTTTCCATTTACTGTAGAATTCACCGATAGGTTCCATCCGGACTGCTGTCAACACACGTGCCTTTACGCCGGTAGCCACAAGAGCAGAACTTAGAGCGAGACTGTTGATTACGGTAGCCAACATTCCCATTTGGTCTCCTTTCACACGATCAAAACCTTTATTGGCTCCGCTTAGTCCGCGAAATATATTGCCTCCTCCGATAACGATACCAATCTGTACCCCTTGCTGGTGGATTTCTTTGATTTGTTCAGCATATTCTGCCAGTCTTTTTTCATCAATGCCATATTGCTTTTCGCCCATTAAGCTCTCTCCACTAAGCTTTAGTAAGATTCTTTTATACTTTGCCATACCTTTTGCTTTTTATTGTTTGCCGCAAATATAGAGATAATTTATCGGATAGCCTCACCGGGATGCGATTACTTTTTTCATTATTTGTCTTCCCAAAAGGGTTTGTACAATTCCCCGCAATGAAAGATAAACGAGAAAAGCCAGCCACAGGGCATGATTTCCTAAAAGGGGATGGAAAGCGTAATAGACTCCAAAGAAGCTGGCAGAGGCAACTAACATGGAGTAAAGCATCTGCCGGGTAGCAGTGGCACCGATAAAAATGCCATCCCATAAGAAAGCGGAGAAACCGGCTAACGGAATAATGAGTGCCCAGTAAAAATAAGTGTCTGAAGCGCTGATTACTGAAGTGTCATTGGTTAGTAATCCCAGGAATTCTTTTCCGCCAGCTGCATAGAAAATTGTGAATACCAGTGAAAGACCGAATCCCCAATAGAAAAGATGATGTACTGTGTTACGTAAGCCTGTTTGGTTTTTGGCACCAATGTAACGGCCGGCTAGTGCTTCACCGGCATAAGCAAATCCGTCCATAATGTACGAAAACAAAGTAAATAATTGCATGAGCAAGGTGTTTACGGCTAATACGATTTCTCCTTGGGCGGCTCCTGCAGAGGTAAAAAACATAGTGACTATAACAAGGCAGAGGGTACGGAAGAATATGTCCCGGTTGACTTGAAAGAAACGGTACATGGCTTGTTTCTGTATGATTTCTTTCCATATGATTCGTTTTTTAAGCACACTATAGTAACGCATGTATAACAAAATAGCCATGAAGAAACCTGCATATTGGGCAATTAAAGTCCCTGTTGCCACTCCTGCTACTTTCATGTCCAATAAGTAGACAAAACATAGACTGGCTACAATGTTGACAATATTTTGAGTGATAGCGATATACATGGGAAAGCGTGAATTCTGCATCCCGATAAACCAGCCGGCGAATCCATAAAGCCCTAATGTGGCTGGGGCTCCCCAAATGCAGATGTAGAAATAGGTTGTTGCCAGTTGCTTGACCTCCGGTGTGGTTTGTATCAGTGTAAATGCCAGTTTCAGAATAGGGTATTGGAGTATCAACAGGCAAAGTGCTATAAATAATCCTACTCCAACAGAACGTAGCAGTAACCGGGGGATTTCGTTTAAATCATGCTGACCGTACGCTTGTGAAGTCATTCCGCTTGTTCCCATGCGCAGGAATCCAAAAATCCAGTAGATAATATTGAATAACATTCCCCCTACTGCAATGGCTCCAATGTACGCCGGAGAACCGAGATGTCCTACAATCGTGACATCGATAAGTCCCAGTAGCGGAACGGTAATATTCGATATAATCGATGGGATGGCTATCTGTAATATTCGTCTGTTTACGGAGGATTTTTTTTTATCTGTCATTGTATAAAAACACTTTTATCAATTTGATTGTTCTTTTCGCGAACAAAGGTACATTTTTTATTTTTTTATTGTATCTTTGTGTGTCACGAACTAAATAGCAATCAGATGGATTATGAGGACCTTAACTATTTTTCTTATCTCTTTATTTTCATTGCCGCTGGTACTGAATGCGCAGTCGGTTGATGAGATGTTACAAAAAGTGTCTGCTGCCATTGAGGCAGGGCAGAATGGGCAGGCTGTGAGCTATTTCCGGCAGACTATCGCTCTGAATATAGACCGTACGGAAATGTATTATTGGACGAATGTAGACAAGAATAGTGAAATTAGCTCCAAACTGGCTACAGAATTAGCGCTTGCCTATAAAAAGAATCGGAATTACGACAAAGCCTATTTATTTTACAAGGAATTACTGCAAAAGACTCCTAATAATGTAGATTGTTTGGAAGCTTGCGCAGAAATGCAGGTATGTCGTGGGCAGGAGAAAGATGCTTTGCGTATGTACGAAAAAATATTGCAACTTGAGGCGGATAATCTGGCGGCTAATATCTTCTTAGGAAACTATTATTATTTGACAGCAGAACAGGAGAAGAAAAAGTTGGAGACGGATTATAAAAAACTTTCTTCTCCCACTAAAATGCAGTATGCCCGCTACCGGGATGGATTATCGAAGTTATTTACTACCCGGTATGAGAAAGCGCGTAACTCTTTGCAGAAAGTTATTTTGCGTTTTCCATCAACAGAAGCTCAAAAGACATTGGATAAGATATTGAGGATAGAAAAAGAGGTGAATCGCTAAGCGGTTCACCTCTTTTAGCTTATTCAAATACTAATATCTAAATTGTATAGGTGGCTGTTCATCACAGCTTAATGAGCGGGTATCTGTTGATGTGTATTTTTTTACTCCGGGAATAAGAGGACTGTAAGATAATACGTGGCGGATACGCTTGCGTTGCTGGAATGTAAATTGGTCTGAATAACAAAAAGCATAGTCCATGATATTGTGAGAAATAAAGGTACTGCCTTCACAGTTTGTTCTTGTACACAACTCATCAAAGGAATACTTATCTGGATTATCTATACCATTAATTCACTCTGTATATTTAGTAATGTTGTAAGTCGGAGTATCTGTACAATAATCAGTATCTTCACACAAATCTGTATTATCTCCATCCTCAGAGAAAGCATGATGTAGTCCAAGATAATGTCCTAATTCATGTGCGAGAGTATTGTAAACATCGGTCGTGTAGTAGTATTCATTATTACTGTTTACATAAATATAATTACTATTAATAGAGACGCAGTGAGGATATTCCACTTCATGGCTTAAGAAATAATCTCCTTTGTTTAAGCCCTCTAAC
>ERZ1504706.923-NODE-923-length-9539-cov-6.727857_pt1 | contig 9539 bp, 7 predicted proteins | sample MGYA00575747_ERZ1504706 | MGnify/ENA primary metagenome ERZ1504706 (study PRJEB39906, sample SAMEA3182081) | gut metagenome | biome: human; feature: gut; material: Stool; isolation source: human stools | place: Canada | collected 2012-12-04 ...
GTTAGCAAAAACAGATGCCAATGCTACCACTCTTGAAAAACTTTAGGAAGAAAAAAGCAGCATAGACACATCCGGTATTCACCCCGCACTAAAAGAAACACACTTCGTGGTAGCATGTGATGTAACCAACCCTTTCTACGGTCCTGACGGAGTGGCATATATCTTTGCACAACAAAAAGGAACCGATCCTAAAATGGTGCAAAGGCTGGATGAAGGCATGCAATCATTAGCCGAAGTTATAAAGAAAACGACAGGAAAAGATATCACGAACTACCCCGGTGCAGGTGCAGCCAGAGGCATGGGTGGCGGACTGCTGGCTTTTTTTAACGCAGAGCTAAAACCGGGAACAGAATTATTATTGAAAGCCATCGACTTCTCCGAGAAAATAAAAGGAGCAGACCTCATTATTACGGGCGAGGGAAAAGCAGACCGACAGACAGCTATGGGAAAAGTTCCATACAGGATACTAAAGGAAGCACAAAAAGAACATATCCCCGTTATTGTACTGGCAGGCAGTATAGAAAACCTGCCGGAATTAAACAAAGCGGGATTCAAAGGTATATTCTCTATAGCCCCCGGCCCCATCACCCTGGAGAAGGCAATGGAACCGGAGTTTGCTAAAGAAAATATCACCCGGCTGGTTTCCCAACTCTATTCAGTTATAACTAGCTTCGGCTAATTTGCAAGCCTTTGTCGGACAAAGCCATATCAACGAAACGGGCACAACTGTTGGGTGGGTTCTGAGCAAGAATACTTCGAATACGTATAGCAGCCTCAGGATCTTTAGCCACCATATAAAGATAGCCTCCTCCCCCCGCACCTGGCAATTTATATCCCAGGCAATAATCATCAATCCGGCGAATGATAGCCTCAACTGCCTCGGGATTAGTGCCGGGATCCAACGCTTGGTTCAGCTTCCAGCTTTTACCAACCAAACGCCCCATTTCATCGAAATTCCCACGCTGAATGGCTTCGTACAAGTCAAGAGCATGCCCCTTCATACCGCCAAGTATAGACAAATGCTCTGTGGAGTTGAGGAACATGCTACGCACGATTTCAGCTAAAATTCCTTTGGCTGTACGGGTAATTCCCGTGTAATAAAGCAAATGGCACTTCTGATATTCGCCACCTGTAAACAAATAATCGGGCAACCAGCGCACTAATGGACTCTGATCCATACCTGCATGGGTCTGCAATAATTTCACACCACGAAGCACACCTCCGTATTGATCTTGCCACCCCCCGCCGGTAGTCAGCAACTGTTCCAGAATAAGCGTACGGTTACATATCTCGTTCTTATCCCAGTTCAGCCCGCAAAAATCAGAGATTGCCCCCAGCACAGTCGATGCAAGAATAGAACTTGTACCCAGACCGGAGCCCGCAGGAATCGCAGAAAGCAGAGTAATTTCCATTCCGGAACCAAACGCCTTCAACTGCTCTTCCAGTGAAACATACGATTCGGTGGAAAAGCCCGGCTGGAAACCTGCCAGCACCAATGCCGCTTTAGGTATAGAGAATGGGGAGCCCACTTGCATGAAACCTCTTACCTCCCCATAAGTTGTAACCACTTCCATAGCGCCTAAGTCTATAGAACGAAGGATTATTTTATATTCCCGACAAGGTTTCACGTAAACTTGTAAAGGAGGCTGCCCGTTCAACTCAATAGCAATATTCACCACATTCCCCCCTTCATTCAAGCAATAAGGTGGAGTATCCGTCCACCCGCCGGCCAGATCAATACGGACCGGACTGCGCCCCCAGACAATCTGATCAGAGTACACTGACAAATGCGGTTGCTGCCTCTTGGCTAAAGCCGAAGCAGTAAGTCCGTCGCGCATCAAACGAAAAGCCTCATTTTCATATTCCCGATAAGCCAGCCCCTTAAGCTGCTGCACCCGGGCACGGAACATATTGTCACTGATACGTGTCATCAACGGAGCCGATTCTGATAAAGGCTCAGGCAACGACAGGTCATACCGGGCAAATTCTCCGGCAGCATTCTCCAAATTGAGCTGATAAAAGACACTTCGTTCATAATTATGCGCCAATGCCGGCCAATTCTTTATCCGGAAAGCTTCACGCTGTTCTGCCAGACGGTAAAGATTAGAATAAGCGGATATATCATCAGCAGACAATTTACGACAGCGTTGCCATATTTCTTTTCCTTGCTGTAATACCGGTTCAGAAACCATCCAGCGCATAACTGCTCCCAATTCCTCTACAGATGAGCAAACCGGAAACAAACGCGCGGCCTGCAAGTCGTGACCGTTTTCTATTTCTTCCACCGAAATGCCGCGCACAGCACACCACTCACCTACAGACATTCCTTGATAATATGTTTCTTCCTTGGCCAAAGATCCCTTGAAAGTATCATTGAAGCCGTATGGACGCGCTACATAGCCCGATTCTCCAAAAGGAACCACATCAATACACACACCAGACGGAACCTCCAAGTTCCAATTATTAACGGGAACACCTGTTATGATAGTCTGGTGATGGATATTCCATCCTGCTCCTACACAACTGTTCTCTATCCATATTTCCGAATTTTGTGAGGTAAGTTGATAACCTACCTCAGCATTCTGAACAAACATGGCCGGATGCGGTTTTACCTTCTTGTGCATAATCTCCCGCTGGTCGTTTACCAGATTTTGTACAGCCAATGTAGAAGAAATAAGTTCACGACTGGTTCCGTAATGATAAAACTCCCCTCCAGGCAACGGCAGAATAGCCACACTCAGCTTGTTAAGCTCATCGTCCATCATACGCGGATGCTCTCCCAATGTAAGTCCGAAATCAGAATACATGTCATAATAAGAGAGTTTTCCTTCCTTATAAGATCGTTTTACCAACAGACTAACCGCACGGTCACTTAACAGCCAAATTCCGATATCCATCAGAAAAAGATGGGTTTGCATTAATTTCCCCAATTCCTCCACCGAAGGTTTTTGAAGCATGAAATCAAGCTTATCGGGAGTGACTCGTGAAGAAACAAAAACACCATGGTTCTTTGCCAGATTAGGATCTACCCATAAACCGTAACACACCACATCCGCATCAGGAATAGTCTGAAGCGGTTGGCCCGCACGGATATAAACATCCCCACTTGCAATCAATGTATGAAGAGAAGACGGAGCTTTCTCCATGATTTGTTCATATAAAGGGAGCTGGAGGGAAAGCAGATTTTGTGACAGCCGTTGTCCTCTGGCCCACCGGAATACAGGAATGGGGGTAAGAATTTTGCCGGATGGCGCATATCCGGGCAAACGACGACTCTGCCCGCCTGCATGAAGTAAAATACGTTTTTCTTTTCCCAACCAAGTAAGAAAATCGCTGTCAGGAGTCACTTTCTGATGACAAGCCTCCAACAGCCATGCAGTCCCCCCACCTGATCCCAGCTTACTGCCTATAGGATCGGAAGTACAAAACCACTCTGTCCGGTCTGCTTTCTCTATATCATGAAAACATTCCACCAGATTAGGGGGAAGGGATAATAATTTTTTCATAGCACATCTTTATTTTATTGCACACAAAGATGATTATTTTCCCCTAATAAGCCAAAAGATGAGACATGAATTTTAATCAGTAAATTCAAAAACACGCTCATCCAATGACATCACTTCCTTAGAGCCCGGTTGTGCAACAGGCACACCGAATGGCATCTGCGCTACCAATTTCCAATCACCAGGCAAATTCCAAGCTTTACGTACTTCATCATCAATCAGCGGATTATAATGTTGCAAAGACGCCCCCATTCCTGCATCTTCCAGCATGGTCCAGACTGCCAACTGATGCATAGCATCGGTCTGCTCTGCCCAGATAGGGAAATTATCTTTATAAGTGGGGAAACTTTCCTGCAAAGAGCGAACGATAGCCATATCTTCAAAATATAGAATAGTACCATATCCACAAGCAAAACAGCCATCAATCTTTTCTTCGGTCTTGCCAAATACCTCAGCCGGAACCCGCTCACGCAAGACATTTTTTACAATGTTCCACAACTTTTCATGCGCCTTACCTGTTAATAACGCAACACGGGTGGTTTGAGAATTGAAAGCTGAGGGGACAAATTCTACAGCAAAACGAATTAAATCTCTTATTTCTTTATCAGACAATGTCGATTTGTTTTCGATCTGATAAAATGTACGACGGGCTTTCAGAGCCTCTTTAAAACTTTTTGTCATATAATACAACGTATTTATAGGTTATTATAAATGAAGAACAAACAGGCAGCAAAAGATGTTCACTTTTTTTGCTTTTTTCAATGCAATAACCTATTTTTGTTAGCTAATTATTAACATTAAAAACAACACATTCAATGAAAGATTTTCTAAAATTTACGTTTGCCAGCGTTATCGGCGTCATTCTGGCAGGCGTAGTGTTCACTATACTAGGGATTATCACTCTGGTTGGCATAGTCGCATCATCGGATACTGAAACGGTGGTGAAAGACAACTCTATCTTCGTACTCGACTTTAAAGGCAGTCTATCCGAACGCGTACAGGAAAACCCACTCCAACAACTTTTGGGGGAAGAATTTGAGGCATACGGTTTGGATGACATTCTAGCTTCTATCAAGAAAGCAAAAGACAATGACAAAATCAAGGGTATTTATATCCAACCTTCTTATCTGGAAGCATCATACGCTTCCTTAGAGGAAATACGCAATGCATTACTGGATTTCAAAGAAAGCGGTAAATTCATCGTTGCTTATGCAGACCAATATGCACAGAAGATGTATTATCTTTCCAGCGTGGCCGATAAAATAATTATCAATCCGCAAGGAAGTATCGGATGGCACGGAGCAGGCATGCAACCTGTTTTCTTCAAAAATCTGGTTTCCAAACTAGGACTGGAAATACAAGTATTCAGAGTGGGTACTTACAAATCAGCCGTGGAACCGTTTATCGCTACAGAAATGAGTCCGGCCAACCGCGAACAGATGACCGAATGTCTGGAATCTGTCTGGAATCGTATTCAGGCAGATGTATCCGATTCACGACACATCCCGACAGATACTCTGAATGCTTATGCAGACCGATATATGGATTTTTGTCAGGCAGAAGAATATGTTCAATGCGGACTAGCAGACACCTTGATGTATAAAGATGAAGTTATTTCCTATCTGAAACAATTAAGCGGTCGTGACGAAGACGACAAGCTGAACAGTCTTTTCATAGAAGATATGATAAACGTCAAGAAAAATGTGCCCAAAGACAAAAGTGGAAATGTAATAGCCGTATATTATGCATACGGTGAGATTCTGGATGCTCCCGGCAGTTCCACAGAAGATTGTATTGATGTACAAAAGATGTGTAAAGGCCTGCGCAAATTACGTGATAACGATGATGTAAAAGCTGTTGTATTACGCGTCAACTCACCGGGTGGCAGCGCATACGGTTCAGATCAAATATGGCGTGAAGTAGTAAGACTGAAAGAGAAAAAACCGGTAATCGTTTCTATGGGAGATTATGCTGCATCAGGAGGCTATTACATTTCCTGCGCTGCAGACCGCATTTTCGCTGACCCGACTACGCTGACTGGTTCTATCGGCATATTCGGCATGATGTATTCAGGTGAGAAACTGTTTACTGAAACTTTAGGATTGAATTTTGATGTAGTGAAAACTAATAAAATGGCAGATCTGGGTGCCAGCCTAGGTCCTATTCTTACCCGTCCATTAAACGCATCAGAACAAGAATTGATGCAGAATTATGTCAACCGAGGATACAAGCTATTCGTAAGCCGTTGCGCCGAAGGTAGAAAAATGTCTACAGAGGCTATTGAAAAAGTAGCTGAAGGCCGTGTATGGACCGGTGCTATGGCCAAAGATCTCGGTTTGGTAGATGAACTGGGAGGTATAGACAAGGCATTAAATGCCGCCGCCACCCAAGCCGGCATAGAAAATTACAGTATTATCGGCTATCCCGAAAAAGAAAATATTTTCGCAAGTTTGCTGGGCAATCAGAAAAAACATTATGTAAACAGCGAAATCAAAGAATATTTGGGAAGCTATTATAACAGCTTCAAGGCGCTGGAGAACATAAAAAACGCCAACTGCATACAGGCACGTATGCCGTTTGACCCTAATATCCAATAATTTGCGCATGGAAGGTAATCTTATCAAGATAAACAAGTGGCTATATCCGGTTTCATGGCTTTATGGGACCGGCGTATGGCTGCGTAATAAATTGTTTGACTGGGGAATATACAAAGAACGTAAGTTTGATGTCCCAATCATCTCGGTAGGCAACATCACCGTGGGCGGAACCGGAAAGACCCCCCATACAGAATACTTGATAAGATTATTGCAGAAAGATTACAAAGTGGCCGTACTGAGCCACGGCTACAAACGCAAATCCAAAGGTTTTGTACTTGCTGGGCCGGATACGTCCATACAGATGATAGGTGACGAACCTTTCCAAATGAAACAGAAGTTTCCGGACATCTATATGGCAGTAGACCGAAACCGTTGTCATGGCATAGAGCAGTTATGCAATAGTCACATTGCCCCCGGAACAGAAGTGATTATTTTGGATGATGCTTTCCAGCACCGATATGTAAAACCCGGAATGAACATCTTATTAGTAGATTACCATCGACTGATTTGCGAAGACGCCTTGCTGCCTGCCGGACGAATGCGCGAACCTGAAAATGGAAAAAGCCGGGCACATATTGTCATTGTCACTAAATGCCCTAAGGACATCACCCCGATGGATTTGAGAGTCTTGAGCAAGCAAATGGAACTTTACCCCTATCAGCAGCTCTACTTCACGACATTAGCATACGGCAAGCTGCATCCGTTGTTTACAGTAGGGAATGCAGTTCCATTAAAAGAGATAGAAAAAGATAAGCATATCCTATTGGTGACAGGCATAGCCTCACCAGCAAAACTCATTCAAGATTTATCACCATACAATGAGCACATTGAGTCACTGGCTTTCAGTGACCACCATAACTTTACAGCAAGAGATATGGAACTGATAAAGAAACGTTTCATGAAACTTCCGGAAGGTAAACGCATGATTATCACCACTGAAAAAGACTCAGTACGATTAGCAGCCCATCCACTGATGGACAAGACACTAAAACCTTATATATATATGCTGCCCATTGAGGTAATCTTCTTACAAGACCAACAAGAACTGTTTAATTCAAATATAACCAACTATGTTAGAAAAAATTCAAGAAACAGCAGATTTTCTTAGAGAAAAGATGCATACCAGTCCCGAAACTGCTATCATATTAGGTACCGGCTTAGGAAGCCTAGTACACGAAATTACCGATAAATACGAGATCAATTACAAAGATATCCCTAATTTCCCTGTTTCAACCGTAGAGGGACATAGCGGTAAATTGATTTTCGGCAAATTGGGTAATAAAGACATCATGGCCATGCAAGGACGTTTCCACTTCTATGAAGGATACTCCATGAAAGAAGTTACCTTCCCTGTACGAGTGATGCGTGAATTAGGTATCAAAACATTGTTCGTATCCAATGCAGCTGGAGGTACGAATGCAGACTTTGAAATTGGTGACCTGATGATTATCAGAGATCATATCAACTTTTTTCCCGAACATCCGTTGCACGGCAAGAACATTGAATACGGCCCCCGTTTCCCGGATATGAGTGAAGCCTACTCCAAAGAACTGATAGACAAAGCACTGGAGATCGCTAAAGAAAAAGGTATCAAAGTACAACAAGGAGTATATATCGGTACACAGGGACCTACCTTCGAAACTCCGGCAGAATACAAGATGTTCCACATTCTTGGAGCTGACGCCGTAGGTATGTCTACCGTTCCTGAAGTTATTGTAGCAAACCATTGTGGCATCAAAGTGTTTGGAGTATCGGTTATCACCGACCTAGGCGTGGAGGGAAAAATTGTGGAAGTTTCACACGAAGAGGTTCAGAAAGCGGCAGATGAAGCGCAACCGCGCATGACTACCATTATGCGTGAAATGATTAATCGAATTTAAGGATATGCAGGAAATAAACAGAACAGAAATAGCGACCTTAGGTGAGTTCGGCCTCATTAAACATCTGACGAAGGATATTGAGTTAAAAAATCCGGAAACCCAATATGGTGTGGGAGACGATGCAGCCGTATTGGAGTTTAAAGATAAAGAGGTATTGGTGACCACAGACTTACTGATGGAAGGGGTACATTTTGATTTGGTTTATACCCCATTGAAACATTTGGGATATAAATCGGCCATCGTAAACTTCTCGGACATTTATGCTATGAATGGTGCTCCAAAACAAATCACAGTTTCTATCGCACTGTCCAAACGCTTTTGTATTGAAGATTTAGAACAATTCTATGATGGGCTAAAACTGGCTTGTGAACTACACCATGTAGATATTGTGGGTGGAGATACAACTTCATCCGTAACCGGGCTCGCCATCAGTATTACTTGCATAGGTGAAGCGGACAAGGACAAAGTGGTTTATCGCAACGGCGCACAAGATACAGACTTGATTTGTGTCAGCGGTGACTTGGGAGGAGCTTATATGGGACTTCAACTTCTAGAGCGTGAAAAGGCTGTTTTCCAAGGAGAAAAAGAAGCAAATCCGGATTTTTCCGGAAAAGAATATATTTTGGAACGTCAGTTAAAGCCTGAAGCACGTAAGGATATCATTGAGAAACTGGCAAAAGCGGGAATCAAGCCCACCGCTATGATGGATATTTCCGACGGCCTTTCTTCGGAACTGCTGCATATATGCTCACAAAGCGATACCGGCTGTCGCGTTTACGAGGAAAGAATTCCCATTGATTACCAAACGGCTGTAATGGCGGAAGAGCTGAATATGAATGTGACAACATGTGCTTTAAATGGTGGTGAGGACTATGAGCTATTATTTACTGTACCTTTAACAGAGCATGAACGAGTTTCGGCTATAGAGGGTATAAAAGTGATTGGTCACATCACCAAACCGGAGCTGGGATGTGCCCTGATTACCCGTGACGGACAAGAGTTTGAGCTGAAAGCGCAAGGTTGGAATCCACTAAAAGAAAAATAATTTTAATTAAACAACACTGATAATAAACACCTTATGTTTTTATCAGTGTTTTTTTTTAGAAATAGTTTGCAGTTTAAAAAAGTTTCACTACCTTTGCAACCGCAAACAAGAAATAATGGTGCCATAGCTCAGTTGGTAGAGCAAAGGACTGAAAATCCTTGTGTCCCCGGTTCGATTCCTGGTGGCACCACCAAAAAGCTTTTCAATTTTAGAAAACCCTTGAATTATAGATAGTTCAAGGGTTCTTTTTTTACCCTCGCTACGCATTTCATTACATATTTGTGAAGTTGGATTTCGCCAATTCAGTGGCTTTTTTTAAGGCTTTTGAAAAAGCCATAAATATGTATCATACTTCATTGTTTTTCAACTATTTGACAATTTCAATCTCCGGTGTGAAAAAGTAATTTTGCACACATGACCGGATGGAGTTGAAAATGTGAAATAAATTTAAAAATTCGGTATTTCCCATCGGGATAAAAAAAGGAATCGAACCCGGGATACAAAAGGCAATTCG
>ERZ1504706.930-NODE-930-length-9481-cov-6.378952_pt1 | contig 9481 bp, 10 predicted proteins | sample MGYA00575747_ERZ1504706 | MGnify/ENA primary metagenome ERZ1504706 (study PRJEB39906, sample SAMEA3182081) | gut metagenome | biome: human; feature: gut; material: Stool; isolation source: human stools | place: Canada | collected 2012-12-04 ...
ACAAGGTGAACAAGCAGGCGATCAAGGACCTGGCGGAAGGGAAAAAGACGGACGCAGTGAAGGAGTTCCTCAAACGCTACGAAATCCGTCCGAGAGAAAACAAGAAGGAACAAAGTGTAAACCAAAAAGAAAAAACAGCTATGGTAGACAAAGAGACACAACCGCAGGAACCCCTGCAACAGAGCGAGGTACAGCAGGCGGCACAGCAACAGCAGCAGCCCCAGGCTCAACAGGCAGCGCAGGAGTCACAAGGACCGCATTACCGGTATAATGAGAACATGGTCAACTGGGAGGAGTTGGAAAAGGTCGGAATCTCAAAGGCTTCGCTGGAACAGCAGGGACTCCTTGATTCCATGCTGAAGGGCTACAAGACCAACAAGCTGGTGCCCCTGACAATCCATCTTTCCGGTTTGCTGACAGCCAAACTGGATGCAAGGCTCTCACTCATCCCGCAACAGGATGGACAGGTGGGACTGGCCATTCACGGCATACGCAAGGAACCGCAGTTGGAACGCCCTTATTTCGGATTCAACTTCAGCGAGGAGGACAAGAAGAACCTGCGTGAGACCGGCAACATGGGACGTGCGGTGGAACTCAACCTGCGTGGCAGTGAGTACACCCCCTGCCTGATCTCCATCGACAAGAACACCAACGAGCTGGTCGCCGTCCGGCAGGAGCATGTCTACATCCCGCAGGAAGTGAGCGGGGTAAGACTTACGGACGAGGAGATCAGACTGCTGAAGGAGGGACAACCTGTCAAGGTGGAGGGGATGATCTCCAAGGCGGGGAAGGAATTTGACGCCACGCTCCAATACAGCGCCGAGCGCAGGGGGTTGGAGTTCATCTTCCCGAAGAACCAGGTATTCAACGAGAAATCCATCGGGGGCGTACCGCTCTCACCTACCCAAATAAAGATGCTCAGCGAGGGACATACCATCCTAGTCGAGGACATGAAGTTCAAGAACAGGGACGGGGCTTTCTCCGCGTTTGTCACGATAGACCAGACGACAGGACGGCCGAATTACACCCGTCATAATCCGGAAACCGGAGAAATCTATATCCCCAAGGAGATATGCAGCGTGCAACTGACCCCCGAGGATAAGGAAACCTTACGCAAGGGGCAGGCCGTCTATCTGGAAAACATGATCAACCGTAAGGGAGAGGAATTCTCCGCGTTTGTCAAGCTGGACATGAATACCGGCAGGACGATGTACTCACGCACGCCGGACGGGTTCAACGAGCAGCAGGCGCCACGTATCCCGGCGGAGGTTTACGGCCATGTGTTCACGGCGCAGGAAAAGGCAAACCTCCAGGACGGGAAGACCCTCCTTGTCGAAGGGCTGAAAAACAATGGGCAGACGTTCAGCTCCTACCTGAAAGTAAACCCTTATTCCGGGCAGTTGCAGTATTTCCAGGAGAACCCGGATATCCGCAGGGACACTTCCCGTCGTGCGGCACAGGCGGACACCGCCCAAGGCCAGCAGCAGGAACAAAAGAATGGCGCAAAACAAGCGGTATGACCCCGATCGGAGAGAAACAAAATCAGTTTTACAAACATCAAATCCCTGAACCGTATGAATATGAATCGGAACATCCCTTATATCTATAATGTAGAAGACATTGACTGGCCCGGCCTGAAGGCCGTGGGTATCAGCAAGGAGCAACTGGAAGCGGACGGCAACCTTGACCTGTTGTTGCAAGGCAAGGAGTCGGAAATCATCCCGTTGAGACTCCGTACCCCGGTAATCAGCCTGGCCATGGATGCCACATTCAAACTGGTACCCGGTGACAACAACAGGCCAATCATGGAAATCAACGGCATCCGTCAGGAGGAATCTCCAAAGAAATAACAAAAAATAAAACAAGTTTAACATGTCCCCGTATCGCCCAATCCGGTACGGGGCATCAAAAAGAAAAAGAATATGATCGCAATAGTGACTGACAGGCCCAACGTGGGCAGAGAGATAGCAAGAGTGTTGGGAGCAGGCAGAAAGGAGAACGGCTATATGACCGGGAACGGCTACATGGTGACATGGACATACGGCAACATGCTCTCCCTGGCAATGCCGAAGGATTCAGGAACAGCCCGTGTGGAGCGGGAGGACCTTCCCCTGCTGCCGCCTTCCGTCCTGACAGTAAGGCACGTGAAGACGGATACCGGGTGGAATCCCGACATCAATGCGGTGCTCCAGTTGAAAGTGATAGCCAAGGTACTCAACGCATGCGACACCATCATCGCGGCAACCGACGCTTCCCGGGAGGGAGAGATGCTGTTCCGCCATCTTTACGGCTTTCTGGGGTGCAAACAACCCTGCCTCCGCCTCTGGATCTCGTCTCTGACGGACGAGGCCATCACGGAAGGCATGGCGAACCTCCTTCCATGTGACCGGTTCGACAACCTGTTCCTGGCGGCGGACAGCCGTAACCGGGCGGACTGGCTCCTGGGCGTCAATTCAAGCCATGCCATCTGCAAGGCGGTAGGCTTCGGGAACAACTCGCTGGGCAGGGTACAGACCCCCGTACTGGCGGAGATATGCAGACGGTACCGGGAGAGGGAGAACCACATGCCGGCTGACAGCTGGCCCGTATTCATCAGCCTATGCAAGAATGACCGTATCCTAAAGATGCGCCACGTGGACGACCTTGTGGCCCGCCGGGAGGCACTGGCATTGTACGAGGATTGCAAGGCGGCAAAGAACGCCCGCATCACAGCGGTAAGGAAACGGACGGAGGAAATCGGGGCACCGGCACTTTACAACCTGGCCGAACTGCAGAAAGACGCGAACCGTTACCACGGCCTGACGGCCATACAGGTGCAGGAGATTGCACAGAGCCTGTACGAGAAGAGGCTGATTTCCTATCCGCGCACCTCCAGTCGCCTGTTGCCGGGGGATGTATATGACACGTTGCCGCCTGTCATGGAGAAGATGCTCTCCCGCAAGGAGTTCCGACAATATGCCGGTATGGTTGACCTTGCCGCGCCGCAGGACAGCATTGGGGCACAAGACACCATGGAGCATCATGCCATCATCATTACAGGTATACAGCCCGGTAAATTGGGCCGGGAGGAAATGCAGGTTTACACGCTCATTGTCGGCAGGGTGCTTGAAACGTTCATGCCGCCCTGCAAGGTGGAATACACAACCGTCGATGCGGTGTGCGCCGCACGTAAATTCCGCATCCGTACATACCGCATCCTGGAAAAAGGATGGCTCGGAATCTTCGAGAGGGAACATATTGTCGCAAAAGGCTGTATGCCCTGCCCGATGCTGCCGGAATTTTTTCAGGAAGAGATACTGCCGGTGGCAGGGTGCAGCCTTATACATAAGAAATCGTTACCGGTCTCCCCTTATACAGACGAGGAACTGGTGGACTACATGGACAAGGCCGGACTGGGCACCGTCTCCACCCGCACGAATATCCTCCGCACGCTGCTGGAACGTAAATACATCCGTTATTCGGGTAAATATGTCGTCCCGACCCCTAAAGGGCTTTTCCTGTATGAGACGGTACGCGGTATGAAGGTGGCCGACGCCTCCCTCACCTCGGGCTGGGAAACTGAACTGGCACGGATAGAACGGGGGGAACTCTCGCAGGAAGAGTTCCTGGACGGCGTGCTGGAAACGGTAAATGAGGTGACAGGCGAGATATTCCGGAACCATCCGGTGGAAAAGCGGCCACAGGGAACCATATAAACAAATGTCAAAGCCAACAAGACAAGGGAAGTGCAGACGTCTGTCTGTACTTCCTTTTTATTTTTTATATGTGCAAGATACGTTTTTCCGATTTTAAGCGGCAAAGGTCTTGGATTGCCTCGTTTTTGCCGCAAGGCGGCCCCCTTTGGGGGCTTGGTTGGTCAAAAGAAAATCATCCTCGCTTCGCTGCGGTATTTTCTTTTGCCAAGCCTTGCGCAAAAAGGCAATCCAAGGGCCGGAGGCCTATAAAATCGGGAAAACATATCCCGATGGGATTATTCATTCTTAAAAATTTAAAGACATGAAACTGCGACTTATCGAAAACATCTGCAAGCGGACGGTCTCACTGGTCCTGCTTACGGGAATATGCCTGCTCTACAGCAAGGGAATCATTCCCGTGTATCTGCTCGTCCTGTTCCTTTTGTCGGGAACGCTCATCAGCCTCCTTTTCAGGACGTTCACCCTCATTGTAAAAATAATTATCGCCCTGACCGTCATGGGCATGCTTGTATAACCCTTAAAGCATAAAGGCATGAGAACAGCTGCATTCACCCCGCCGGCTCCAGCCATGCCGGCCGCATGGCCCGCCACAAGCCGTGTGAGACCTGTAAAAAAACGGATTCCCGATACGACAGACGGACCGAAACGTATCGGCTACTATCTGGAACCGTTGAGGGGCATCGCCTCGAATCCGGACAGGCAGAGAATCCTAAAGGATTTTTTCAAGGAAACCTATGTATAACATTTAAAATTTTACCATTATGTTTTTTCAAGCAATCAACCAAATGATCACGGCAGGCACAGACCTGAGTATCAACATCAGACGAGTAAACAACAATCTGACGGTGGCCGTTGTTCCCAGACGGTCGGGGGTAAAGGACGGGGAACGCATCGTCCCGCTCATCCTGAACGGTACGCCGGAAGAGCTGGATGCGGGCTTCCTGCAGGCTGTCGGCACGCCCGTACAGAAAGCGCAGGGCATCCTTACCAACCTGGAAGCGTTCGAGAAGCAGGCAGAACAGGCGGCCTCACAAAGCAAAGCCGCCAGGTCAGCGGCTGAGAAAGAGTCCAAGGAGGTCCGCGAGAAACGGGAAAAGATGGAAAAGCTGCTTAAGAAGGCGGAGGATGCCATGACCGGCAAACGCTATTCCGAAGCGTTGACATGGCTCAAGCAGGCTAGGATACTGGCACTTCCGGACAAGCAGAAGGAAATTGACGAGAAGATGGCGGAGGTACAGAAAAAGGCATCGGAGGGAAGCCTGTTCGGCATGGAACAACCGCCAATGCCCAAGCCGCAACCGGCGGCAGCCCCGACATCGCAATACCGAAGCGGAGAGCAAATCCCGATGTTTTTGCCCGAGCAGCCGGCTCCGGTTCCGCAACCCATTTCACAACCGCAACCGCCCCGGCCGGCTGTACATTCAGGACAGCAAACACCATTTGCCGGACAGCCGCAAACACAACCCGTACAATATACTATTTCCGCACCACAAGCGCAACCGGTCCCGCAACAGGCAGTTCCACAACCGCAAGGAATCCAATTCCATCAACCGGTACAGATGCCACAGGCACGGATGGACGGAAAGCAATGGATGCAACCGGCCTCGTCACAGTATGCACCGGCGCAGGAGACCGCAAGAACTCATGAGGAGCGTGAATACCTCCGGCAACCGCAAGAGGCTGCAATGTACAACTTCGACAAGGACTGCGAGGATGACCGGGAACTGCTCAGGGAAGACCCGTACGCGGAATATCCGGACTTCCCGAAGGAATGCCGCATGACGGACATGGCACAAATGGACATGGTATATTGTTAAACCTTATAAAAGAAGAGAAATTATGGCACTTGAAATCAAAGGATTGCAGAGAGTCTTCAAATTCAAGAAGGACTCTAAGGAACTGGTATTGAGCGACCCGAACAACGAACTGTCCGTAAACGAGGTGATGGACTTCTACTCCATGACCTATCCCGAACTGACAACGGCGACCGTTCACGGACCGGAATGGGAGGAGGACAAGGCGGTCTACCGCTTCAAGACAACCATCGGAGTGAAAGGATAATCGTATGGACAAGAGAAAGAAAAAGGAGGACAAACCATGCAGACAGCTCTCAGAATCAGCCAAGGAGAATCTGGCAGGACTCATTATCCGTTTGGCCGGCCCGTCAGACATCCGAAGAGGAACATTGGGACAAAAAAGGAGGATACTGCCGCCACCGGGAAGCGTCATGATTTTCTGACAGATAAGATTCCTCCCCTCGCACCGGATTTCTGGCATAAAGACGGATATGACGGTTCCCCGGTCAATCTCACGACACCGGAGAATTTTGACTATCTCTACCAATCGGCATCGAACTATGCCGGACTTATGGGTATAAAGCTTCCTTTCCGATACAGGAAAGGGGGCAGCCCCCGTCTGAAAATCACCGAACTGTACAAGGCGATGGACGAGAGCGTGCCGGAATGTGTCAATCTGGAAGAGAAAGAAGGAAGGCTCCATTTCTGTCTGTTCCGCCATCACGACTGGCCGGAACCCGAGCTGTTCTGGATTCCCATCGACTTTACGGAACGGCTTCCCGTACCATTGAGGAACATTGTCAAGGAGTTCATCCGGCAATTCGTCCGGCATCACGGAGTCTGCAATGTCACCGAGGCGTTTTGCTATGACTTCGCCATAGAGGAACTGGAAGACTGGGAAAACCGGGATTCCGACGCTTCCCCGAAAGAAATCAGGGCGAACAGGCGACTGGCGGATTCCTACCAGTCAGGAAAACGGGCGAAAGCGCTCAAACGGATGTCGGGAAAACCGTTCTGCAATTCTCTGGAAGAGGCTGTACGGAATTACCGGACAAAAAAGGAGAAGGAGCAAAAACTGTTGGACCTGATAAGGGAGGGCATGGCACTGATCACCCCGGAAAGCCCGAACCTCACAGACTACCTGTACGATTGGGCGTATGAGGAGGAGCGTGATTTTTACCCGGTGGGAATGGAAAGCCAGGTCATGCTGGTCTACTCTACCCGCGACACGCTGGCTGAATGCATGGAAGGGTTCATGAACTCGGACTACCAGGAGACTTATGCCCTTACACCGGTCACATACAGGTTCCTTACACCGGAAACGGACTGTCTCTTCCAAATGGACGACTACCCGGAAAAGCTTTCAAAATGGCTGGCACGTTTTACAAAACATATAGCTGACAACTTCTAAAATGAACGATATGAATGAACTGACCAATAAATTGCAACAGGTGATGGTGCCCAAGGCGGCACTGATCGCGTATGAATACCGTGAGAACCGCTATGGGAACGGAATGCATTACCTCGAACTGCATCCCATCAATGACAGGGGCAGGATGGAGGCTGCCATGCCTGTCACCTATGAGTTCATGGACTCCCTGGTGGAATCCTATACGGATGACAGGCGGAACGTGCCGCACGGGAAAATCCCCGCCAACATGCTGTGGTGTGATACCCGCAAGGGGCACGAGAGGTACATCTGGTACAATCCTCCGGGAAAACGGCGGATGTTCTTTGCCGGAAGCCTGAATATTCCTGACGGGACATTCCATGTGCCCGGCGTGATCTACAAGGTTTCCGGTGACAGGCTGGACATTTTCTCCTACAAGGGGGAAAAACCGGCGGAGAACAGCCCGCTTTTCCTCGCCCCTTTCTTCAATGTCACGGGCAGCAGTGTCTGTCTGGGAAACGCCGCGTTGACTCCCCCGGAAGACATGACTTTCTCAAAACTCCTCGAGTATTGGGAAAAACGTTTCTGGCTCAGCGAGTTCTCCCATCTGGGAGGAAGCAGGAACCCGACCGGAAGCAACCTGGTCTCGGTAACGGAAAAGACACGCGCCAATCCGTTTGACGAGAACGAACTGAAACCCATGAGCAAACAACTTAAAGACTTACTGGCATGAAAAAGATTCATTATACAGACAGATACCTGCTCAATCCCTACCATCCCGTGACCGTCTTCGTAATCGGTGCGGGCGGAACAGGCTCACAGGTGGCCACCGGCCTGGCGCGGATGAGCGTGGCATTACAGGCGCTAGGACATCCGGGACTGCACGTGACGGTCTTTGACCCCGATACCGTCACGGAAGCGAACATCGGACGCCAGCTGTTCAGCGGATCGGAACTCGGATTGAACAAGGCAGCGGCACTCGCGACCCGCATCAACCGTTTTTTCGGCTTCTCGTGGGAGGCAAAGGGGCAGCGTTATCCGCTGAAAGCCTCCGCAGACCGGGAAGAACCCGCCCTGGCGAACATCATCGTCACCTGTACCGACAACACCCGCTCCAGGATGAACCTCTGGCGGTTCCTGAAGAAACACAGGGAACACACTTCCAACAACGAGCGGTCGCCCATATACTGGATGGACTTCGGCAACGCCCGGACCACCGGACAGGTCCTGATAGGGAACATCCGTGGCAAGATTCTCCAGCCCGTCTCCAACGAGTACCTGCCCATTCCCCGCATGAACGTCATTACCGAAGAGGTACGCTACTCCACCATCAAGGAAAAGGATTCGGGACCGAGCTGCTCGCTGGCGGAAGCCTTGCAGAAGCAGGACCTTTTCATCAATTCCATACTGGCACAAACCGGCTGCGACATCCTGTGGCGTATGCTCAGGGAAGGAAGGACATTCTACCGGGGTGCCTATCTCAATCTCGATACGCTACGGATTAATCCCATTCCGGTATAGACAACAACCGTCAGCTTCCTTTTATGCATCCTTGCCATGCATAAAAGGAAACTGACGGTTCCTGATTGTTCCCGCCATGCGGTTCAGTCTTTCATAAAGTTTGCCCAATGTCTTGCATCCATATCTTCTGACCTTGAATTTGGGCATCATTTTTTTCAATGCGCCGCCGATCAGCGAAAGGGACACCTCCCCTTTACCGTCAGCCGCTTGCTCAAAAGCCTTGTCAAAATACTCCATGTCCCTTTGGATAAAAAATTCGGGAGTATTGTCCGAAACCCTGTTTTCCTTCCGGTCGGCATACAGGAACACGGAACAGGACCGCACCAATGATACGGGAGTCTTATCCTCCCCATATCCCAGCACCTTCAATCCGGCCTCACGTATCCGTTGGGCAAGCAGGCTGTAGTCACCGTCACTGGCTACCAGACAGAAACAGTCCGCCCGACCGTCACGAAGAATGTCCATCGCGTCTATGACCAGCGCGATATCGGTCGTGTTCTTTCCGGGAGCATGGGAGGAAGCCTGTACAAGCCTGAATCCATGCTCCCGGGCAATTCCCTTCCATGCGGAAAGCGCTTTTCTCGTCCAATCTCCATAAATTCGTCTCACAACGGCATCCCCATAACGGGAAACAAAGCCCATTATATCCTCCATCTTCTCAAAGGAGGCGTTATCCCCGTCAATAAGGACCGCAACGGCATATCTAGAATTGGTATTTGTCTTCATAACAACTGTTTATGAAACAAAGTTAGCATAACTTCCGCATATTGATACTCCCACGCTCATTTTTTCTTTCCGCGTTTCAGCAAGAATTCCTGTATTTCCGAGCTTCTGTAGAAGTTTTTTCCGTTATCGTCCGTCTGGTAATAGCGGATCAGCCCCTTTTCCCGGTAACGGGCGACTGTCCGCAACGACACGTTGAGCAGCCTGGCTATGTCATAATTGTCCAACAGCTCGTCCCCGTTCATGAAATCCTTCACACGCCCCATCCTGTCCAGTTTCTTTTCTATGCGGTCAAAACCTTCCACTATGGTCATTATCATTTTCTCAAGCACTTCATTGTCTATATACATCATGGC
>ERZ1504706.953-NODE-953-length-9346-cov-3.868367_pt1 | contig 9346 bp, 8 predicted proteins | sample MGYA00575747_ERZ1504706 | MGnify/ENA primary metagenome ERZ1504706 (study PRJEB39906, sample SAMEA3182081) | gut metagenome | biome: human; feature: gut; material: Stool; isolation source: human stools | place: Canada | collected 2012-12-04 ...
GATTTCGCAAAATATGCGATAACCAGCATGAATCTCGGTGCCGACGACCACACCGACGTGCTCAACATCTGCCTCGATACGTCACGCAACATAGCCGAACGTTTCGGCCCCGAATCGGTTGAATACGAAGACATGCTCTACCGCCTCGACTACGACCTCGACCTCTTCCTCGACTATGTATGCACGCTCGTCAAGGACGAAAGGTCCATACTCGTAGTCTTCACATCGGACCACGGGACAAGCCCCTCGTACGACAAGATAACCGACTCGCGCAAGCGGTTCAACGTCCGCCAGTTCGAAGTGATAGTCAACGCTTTCCTGAGCGCCCGATACGGCCAGGGGCAGTGGATACTCGGCTATATCGACCACTCGATATACATCAACCACAACCTTGTCTACGACAAGGACATGTCGATAGCCGACATACAGAACGAAGTGGCAACATTCGCCATGCAGTTCCGCGGCGTATCGCATGCGCTGTCATCGACAGCCATGCGCACGAGCTACTTTGGCAGCGGATATGCACAGAAAATGCAGAACAGCTTCTATCCGCGACGTTCGGGCGACGTCATCATAAACCTCATGCCCGAATGGATCGAGGAGCGCGAAGAGTGCCGTTCGCATTCGGGTTCGATGTACGGATACGACACCCACGTACCCTTGATCTTCTGGGGTGCCGGCATAGCTCCGCAACGGCATGACGAGCCGGTAGACATGACCTCCGTAGCCCCGACCACCGCACGGCTCATAGGCATATCGGAGCCCGCCGCTTCGGAAGGAACGGTACTTAAACTAAAATGACAAGTAAAGGTTCAAACGCCATGAATGACAAAATACAGGACGAAATAATCGACGAATTCTCGGTTTTCGACGATTGGCTCGACAAGTACGATTACCTGATCGAACTGGGCAACTCCCTGCCCGAAATAGACCCGCAGCACCGCAACGAACGATACCTGATCAACGGGTGTCAGTCGCGCGTATGGGTCGACGCGCGTCTCGATGACGGTCGCGTGTACTACACGGCCGACAGCGACGCCATAATAACAAAAGGCATAATAGCGTTATTGATACGTGTGATGAACGGCCGTACGCCGCAGGAGATCACCGACCTCGATCTCTATTTCATCGACGCGATAGGATTGAGCGAGAACCTGTCGCCGACACGCAGCAACGGACTGCTGGCAATGATCAAGCAGATGAAGATGTATGCGCTGGCATTCGGCAACTCGCACCATGCCGACGCTTAAGGATACGCAAAAATGACACCAGAAGAGATACTGAAGGTTGAAAAGGACATAGTCCTGACCCTCAAAAACATATACGACCCGGAAATCCCGGTCAACATCTACGACCTCGGACTCGTTTACGAAATAGACTTCGAGCCGACCGGCGTAGCAACGATACGCATGACGCTCACGGCACCCAACTGCCCCATGGCCGACATGCTCGTAGAGGACGTCAACACACAGGTCGCCAAGGTTGAAGGCGTAAAGTCGGTTGACGTGATACTCACATTCGATCCCGTATGGGACAAGAGCATGATGTCGGAGGAAGCCCTTCTCGAACTGAACATGCTTTAGACGATGGATCCCGTGCAGCGAATGATAAACAGGCTCGAAGCAGGTGCCGCCACGTGTACCTGCGGAGGCTACCTGTCACAACTCGACGCGCTGCACAGGACCGAGATCTACACGTCGCTCGGATACGAACGCCTCAAACGCAAGAACGACAACATACAGACCGTATACGCCGCCTCGCTGGAGAACTGGAACCAGACATTCTATACCCTGCTCCTGCACTATCTCGGCGCACCAAACAACAGCCAGGCCTTCGAGACACTTGCGTCGAGAGTCCCATATGCGGTAATCTTGAGATACGGGCGGTCGCTCCGTTCGCTCGAAGCCCTGCTTATAGGGGCATCGGGGTTGCTCGACAGCTACTGCGACGACGAATATACGCTCACTCTCAAAAGCGAATTCTCATACCTCGCCCACAAGCACGGCATAACCCCGATGTCGCCGTCGGAGTGGAAAACGACTCGAATATATCCGCACAACCACCCGGTAATCAGAATGGCCCAGGCCGCGGCATTTCTCGCGCAACGCAATTTTGTCATGGAGTCGATCCTCGAGTGCCGCACAGCCAAAGATGCCGCCGCGCTTTTCGGTGTCGAGGCCTCGGAATACTGGACAAGCCATTTCGTACCTGCACAGACCTCGTCCGAAAGCGTGAAACGGATCGGGCCTGCAAAAGCGAACATTCTGGGGATAAACGTGGTTGCCCAACTGCAATATGCCTACGGCAGCTATATCGGCGATGACCGTCTGCGTGACCGCGCCATCACCCTGCTCGAAAACACCCCGCCCGAAAACAACTCCAGAATCGACAGGTGGAAAGCCAACGGAGTTGTTCCTGCCAATGCCTTCGAGACACAGGCCCTGCTGCAACTCGGCAACGAATACTGCATGAACGGGCGCTGCCGGGAATGCCCGATCGGCAGACGCATTATCGGAACATTGTCAAAACCGGAATAACCGGACATACCCCATCGCCGGTCGCCGCAGCGGCCGGAAACATCTGTATCAAAACGCCGAAACATCTATTGTCCGTGCCTTTTATTTATTGCGCGCAAATTTCCATATAAGATAAAAAATACGTATCTTTGGCGCGTTAATTAACGAAAAGCTCATTATAATGGACATACTTACCGGACTTATCAAATTCTTCTTCGGCTCGAAAGCCGACAAGGACCGTAAGGAGGTGGAACCCTACCTCATAAAAATCAAGGAAATATACCCCACCATCGCTGCGCTGTCGAACGACGAGCTGCGTGAGCACAGTGCGGCCCTGATGAAACAGATAGCCGACTTCATAGCCGGAGACGAGGCCCACATCGTAGAACAGAAAGCCAAACTCGAACTTCCCGAAACGACACTGTCGGAAAAGGAGAAGATATCGAAAGACATAGACGAGACGGTAAAACGTATCGACGACAAGATCGAACAGAAACTCGACGAGATTCTTCCCGAAGCTTTCGCCATAATGAAGGATACGGCCCGCCGTTTCGCCGAAAACGACACGGTGGAGGTTACGGCCACAGATTTCGACCGCCAGCTTGCCGCAACAAAGGACTTCGTAACGATCTCAGGCGACAAGGCCATATACGCTACACACTGGACGGCCGGCGGCAACGACGTAAAGTGGGACATGGTCCACTACGACGTACAGCTCTTCGGCGGCGTGGTCCTGCACAAGGGAAAGATTGCCGAAATGGCTACGGGTGAAGGTAAGACCCTCGTGGCTACCCTGCCCGTATTCCTCAATGCCCTTGCCCGCAAGGGTGTGCACATGGTGACGGTGAACGACTACCTGGCACGCCGTGACTCCGAGTGGATGGGCCCGATGTACGAATTCCACGGACTCTCCGTAGACTGCATCGACAAGCACCAGCCCAACTCCGAAGCCCGCCGCAAGGCTTATATGGCCGACATCACGTTCGGTACCAACAACGAGTACGGTTTCGACTACCTGCGCGACAACATGGCTTCGTCTCCGAAGGACCTCGTGCAGCGCAAACACCATTACGCCATTGTCGATGAGGTCGACTCGGTGCTTATCGACGACGCACGTACGCCGCTCATCATATCGGGTCCCGTTCCCAAAGGCGACGACCAGATGTTCGAGCAGTACCGTCCCGCCATCGAGAACCTCTACAACCTGCAGAAGAACTTCGTCACCAATCTGGTTGCCGAGGCCCGCAAGCTCATCAATGAGGGGAAGAACGAGGAGGGCGGAATCCTTCTGCTCCGCGCACACAAGGGTCTGCCCAAGTACAAGCCGCTGATCAAGTTCCTCTCGGAGCAGGGAGTCAAGGCCCTGTTGCAGAAGACGGAGAACATATACATGCAGGACAACAACCGCCGCATGCCCGAAATCACCGACGAGCTCTTCTTCGTCATCGACGAGAAACTCAATTCGGTTGAATTGACCGACAAGGGCCATGAGGTTCTGTCGAAATACTTCAACGAGGACGGATTCTTCGTGTTGCCCGACATAGGCAGCGAAGTTGCCGACCTTGAGAAGTCGGGCCTCTCACCCGAAGAGAAGGCACAGAAACGCGACGAGGTCATCAACGACTACGCCGTGAAATCGGAGCGCGTGCACACGGTCATTCAGCTGCTCAAGGCCTACGCGATGTTCGAGAAGGACGTCGAGTACGTGGTCATGGACAACAAGGTCAAGATCGTCGACGAGCAGACGGGCCGTATTCTCGAAGGCCGCCGCTACTCGGACGGCCTGCACCAGGCCATCGAGGCCAAGGAGCGTGTCAAGGTCGAGGCTGCCACACAGACATTTGCGACCATCACGCTGCAGAACTACTTCCGCATGTATCACAAGCTGGCCGGTATGACCGGTACGGCCGAGACCGAGGCATCGGAGTTCTGGAGCATATACAAACTCGACGTAGTAGTCATACCGACCAACAAGCCGGTTATACGTGACGACCGCGAAGATCTGATCTACAAAACCAAGCGAGAGAAATACAACGCCGTAATCGAAGAGATCGTACGCCTCGTGAACGAAGAGAAGCGTCCGGTACTCGTCGGTACGACGTCGGTCGAGATTTCGGAGTTGCTCAGCCGAATGCTCAAGCTCCGCGGAATAAAACACAACGTCCTCAATGCCAAACAACACCAGTTAGAGGCACAGGTCGTTGCCGAAGCCGGCCGCTCGGGACAGGTGACCATCGCCACCAACATGGCGGGCCGTGGTACCGACATCAAGCTGACCCCGGAGGTAAAACAGGCCGGCGGTCTTGCGATCATCGGTACCGAGCGCCACGAAAGCCGCCGTGTCGACCGTCAGCTGCGAGGACGTGCCGGACGTCAGGGAGACCCCGGATCGTCGCAGTTCTTCGTTTCGCTCGAAGACGACCTGATGCGTCTGTTCGGCTCGGAACGCATCGCCGCCGCCATGGACCGCATGGGCATACAGGAGGGTGAAGTAATACAGGCCCGCATGATGAGCAAGGCTATAGAGCGTGCCCAGAAGAAGGTCGAGGAGAACAACTTCGGCATTCGTAAACGCCTGCTCGAATATGATGACGTAATGAACTCGCAGCGTGAAGTCATCTACACGCGCCGCCGTCACGCCCTCTACGGCGAACGTATAGAGATCGACCTCAACAACATCATGTACGACTACGCTGAGGCGTTCATCTCGTCGCATGAAGGTTGGGATTTCGACAGCATGCGGCTCGAACTCATACGCGAGGTTGCGACCGAGCCTTCGTTCGATGCCAAGACATACGGAGATGCACGCCACAACGAACTTGTGGAACTGGTGGTAAAGGACCTCAAGGAGTCATATGCACGCCGTGCGAAGGCTGTAGCCGATACGGTACGCCCCGTAATGCAGCGCATATACGAGGACCGCAAGGACCAGCTTGACGGAAACATCTATTTCCCGCTCACCAACGGCCATCTTGGATACAACATTCCGGTCAACCTGCGCAAGTGCAAGGAGACCGACGGCGCCGAGATCTACAAGATGTTCTCGCTTGGCGCGAGCACCTGCGCGAAATGGACGACCTGCGACAGAGCGTACAGAACGCGACATACGAACAGAAAGACCCGCTGTTGATCTACAAGTTCGAATCGTTCGGTCTCTTCTCGAAGATGCTCGAGAAGGTAAACCGCGAAGTTCTGTCGGTGCTTAACAAGGCTTACATACCCGTTCGCGAGAACAATCCCGAATCTGTTCAGCGGGCACAGGCACAGCGCGCCAAGGTCGACGTGAACAAACTGCAGGCTTCGCGCATGCAGGCAGCCGCACAGGCCGGGCAAAACGAAAAGAGCAAACCCGCTCCGATAAAGGTCGAGAAGAAGATCGGCCGCAACGACCCCTGCCCCTGCGGCAGCGGCAAGAAGTACAAGAACTGCCACGGTCGCGGACTTTGATATCAATAAAGGCAAAAGCCTCGGAACATGTCATTGTTCCGGGGCATTGCCTTTGAAAAAGGTTTATTGCATAATCAGGTAAAATCGCAAAAATGGGATACGCCGAAGAGAAACAACGCCAACTGGACGAACGCTATCTGCGCATGGCCCGCATATGGGCCGAAAACTCGTATTGCGTCCGTCGCCAGGTCGGGGCTCTGATCGTCAAGGACAAGATGATCATATCGGACGGATACAACGGAACGCCGTCCGGGTTCGAGAATGTCTGTGAAGATGCAGAAGGCAAAACAAAACCCTACGTACTGCACGCCGAGGCAAATGCAATAACCAAAGTTGCCAAGAGCGCCAACAACTGCGACGGAGCTACACTCTACATTACGGCCGCACCATGTCTCGAATGCTCCAAGTTGATAATACAGGCCGGAATCAAGCGCGTCGTCTTCAGCGACAGCTACCGTTCGAACGAAGGCTTGGACCTGCTCGGGCGTGTAGGCATCGAATGCGTACAGATCCAGCTGGACTGACACAAAATCACCGCATGGCCAATCTGTCGGCCGCGGCACAATTTTCCGACAATCCGGACGTTTATTCAGGACATGGAATCATGTCGGCAACCGACACCGACACGGATTGACGAATCGTAGTACATAAACAAAATAAAACTCTATGAAGAGACTTATAATTCTGGCCACGGCAGCGCTTATGGCAAGCTGCCAGGAACAACAGGGCAAGGTTCCGGCCATAGATCCGAACAATTTCGATCTGTCGATAGCCCCCAATGAAGATTTCTACCAGTATGCAACGGGAGGTTGGCAGAAACTCAATCCCCTCAAGCCCGAATACAGCCGATACGGCTCTTTCGACGTGATACGCGAAAACAACAAGGTGCGCATCAACGAACTCTTCAAGGAGATGTCGGGTAAGAAGGCCGAACCAGGAAGCGTAGAGCAGAAAATATCGGACCTCTATAATATGGGGCTCGACTCGGTACGTCTCAACGCCGAAGGCGCAAAACCCATACTTGCCGAAGTGGAACGCCTTCTCGGCATCAAGGACCGCAGCGAATTGACAGCAGCCATTGCCGAACTGCATGCCACAACGGCAAACCCGTTCTTCGGCATAGGTGTCGACGGCGACCTGAAAAACAGCGACATGAATGCCCTTTACATCAGCCAGAGCGGCCTTGCAATGGGCGACCGCGACTACTATCTCACACCCGAGAACGAGCAGATCCGTACGGCATACAAGGAGTATCTGACACGCCTGTTTACGCTCGTAGGAATGCCTGAAACCAAGGTGGCAGGAGCAGTTGCCGACGTTATGGAGATAGAGACAACGCTTGCCGAGGCTTTCTGGTCGAATGTCCAGCTGCGTGACATACAGGCCCAGTACAACCCCGTATCCAAAGCTGATTTCGAGAAGAAATACAATGCCATAAACTGGGAAGAGTATTACAAGGCTACAGGTCTGGGTGATTTCGACACGATCATCGTTACACAGCAGTCGTCGCTCGCCGCAGCCGACAAGATTCTGAAGACGGCTCCGGTCGAGAAGATAGCACACTATCTGGCTGCCCAATACATCAACAGCGCCGCAAGCTACCTCAGCGACGATTTCGTAAACGCATCGTTCGACTTCTACGGCAAGACGATGTCCGGCAAACAGGAGATCGAACCGCGCTGGAAACGCGCGATGGCCGTACCCAACGGATCGCTGGGCGAGGCTGTCGGCGAGATGTACGTAGCCAAATACTTCTCGGAGAAAGACAAGGCCCGCATGATTGATCTGGTAAAGAATCTCCAGACGGCCCTCGGACAGCACATAGCCAACCTCGACTGGATGAGCGACGAAACCAAGGCACGTGCGCAGGAAAAGCTGGCTTCGTTCACCGTCAAGATAGGCTATCCCGACAAGTGGAAGGACTACTCGACGCTGACGATCGATCCCTCGAAATCATACTGGGAGAACATCGTAGCCATAAACAAATGGTACACGGCCGACAACCTTTCGAAACTCGGCAAACCCGTCGACAAGAGCGAATGGTTCATGTCGCCGCAGACCGTAAACGCATACTACAACCCCGGCAGCAACGAGATCTGCTTCCCGGCAGCAATTCTCCAGCCGCCGTTCTATAATCCCGATGCCGACGATGCCGTAAACTATGGTGCCATAGGAGTGGTAATTGGTCACGAAATGACACATGGATTCGACGATCAGGGACGGCAGTTCGACAAGGACGGCAACATGAACAACTGGTGGACCGATGCCGATTCCGAAGCATTCAAGAAAAAGACCGACATACTCGTCGAGCAGTTCAATGCCATTGAAGTCCTGCCTGCAAAAGACGGACAGCCCGCAATCCATGCCGACGGAGCCTTGTGCCTCGGTGAGAACATAGCCGACCAGGGAGGTCTCCGCATCGCTTACACAGCCCTGCACAATGCCGTTGATACGGCAAATACGGCACCCATCGACGGCTTCACTCCCGAGCAGCGCTTCTATCTGGGATATGCCGCACTATGGGCGCAGAACATTCGCGACGAGGAGATTGCCCGTCTGACCAAGCTCGACGTGCACTCGCTCGGCAAATGGCGTGTCAACGCTACCCTGCGTAACATTCAGGAGTTCTACGATGCCTTCGGCATCACCGACGGCCCCATGTTCATGCCCGTCGAGGAGCGCGTGATAATCTGGTAGTCGCTCATATATTAAATATAAAAAGGGTATGTTGATTGAAAAGTCAACATACCCTTTTTGCATCTATGCAAATTAAGTCCGGTTCGGGTTATCGGCACCCTGCGACCGCACGTTGAATCACACGACGGCAACGCCTGTCAACGGCCCTTCAATTTCCGCATAAAAGCCCCAAAGGCCGGTTCGAAATCCTTAAACAATTCATTGTCGCGATTATCCATCATGACACCGCCAAGCAATTTCAAACCTACGGCGAACCGCCTGACTTCGACGCTGTCCCCAAAACGCCAGCTCTGCTCAAGCATCTGAACGATGCGAAATATGTCATCATGATTCTCGAAATCGAACTCCATCGACTCTGTCTCGGACTCTGTATTTCCTGCTTTATCCAACTGAAGATGATACTTGTCCCCCATATTGCATTAAAATGAAAAAGTCCGCCACCAGCCATTATCAATTAGACTTACGTGACGGACACACTACATATTGATATCATTGCAATTTTAACAAAATATATTGGAATCTCCAAAAAATTGCCTCTCGGCAAATGCAGACCCGACACCATATGCTAAAATACAATCATAAAGAGAGTTTTCCGAATATAAAATAGCCACAGTAGAGCAGTCAAGAGTTCACTGTGGCTTAAATCTACAATCAGGAAAGTCAGAACGGCAGGTCATCAGGATCAT
>ERZ1504706.992-NODE-992-length-8987-cov-4.329042_pt1 | contig 8987 bp, 8 predicted proteins | sample MGYA00575747_ERZ1504706 | MGnify/ENA primary metagenome ERZ1504706 (study PRJEB39906, sample SAMEA3182081) | gut metagenome | biome: human; feature: gut; material: Stool; isolation source: human stools | place: Canada | collected 2012-12-04 ...
TATTAGTATATTTGTCGATATAACATTTTCCGTCTTTTATGAACATGAAACGCTTTTTCTCCATTGTCATGGCTGTCGGCATCGTCTCCGCGTTTTGGGGCTGCGACTCGTTCGCCAAACTCTCCGACAGCGGCAAGACTTCGCAGGGAGCCCCGTATGAACTGGTGGTTGTCAGCAACAACCAGGTGTGGGACGGGATTGTCGGCGATACACTGCGTTCGATTCTCCGCCAGCCCGTGCCGTCGATCAACCAGTATGAGCCGTTGTTCGATGTCATGCGCGTCACGCCCGATGGTTTCAAGAATGTCATCGCCCGCCATCGCAACATATTGAAGCTGCTCGTCGACAGCAAGGTGACCGAGCCTGCAATAGGCGTCAAATACGACGTTTCGGCCCGCCCGCAGATCATGATCGTGGCGCAGGGACCGAACGAGCAGTCTCTGGCCGACTATATCTCCGCCAACCGCGACAATCTGCTCTACGTGCTCGAAAAGGCCGAGCGTGACCGTACGGTCGATTATGCCGAAAAATACAATGTGGCGTCGCTGCACGAGGCCATCATGGAGAAATTCGGCGTGATAATGAACGTGCCCAAGGGCTATACGTTGCGGAGCGCTTCCGACCATTTCATGTGGATCTCGTACGAGTTCCCGTCGGCGAGCCAGGGCTTTTTCCTCTATTCGTATCCTTACGAAGGACCGCAGTCGCTCTCGCTCGGAGCGCTCGTCGATGCCCGCAACAGGTTCGCGGCCCGTATTCCGGGACCCTCCGACGGCTCCTACATGATTACCTACATGGACTATGAGCCCGATTACAAGATGATCCGCATAGGCGACCGCCTGTGGGTCGAGATGCGCGGTCTGTGGGACGTTGCCAACGATTTCATGGGCGGCCCGTTCGTCAGCTACTCCACGGTGAATACCGAGACCAACGAAGTCTTCACCCTCGACTGCTATGTCTACTCGCCGAAACTCGACAAGCGCAACTTCCTGCGAGCGCTCGAACACCTTGTCTACGTCATCGAGTTCCCGTCCGACGGCGACCCGGAAAAGTGACGTCAGAACATCACTCCGACAGACAGACTCCATCTCAGATTGCGACCGACAGAGACTCTCCGTCGGTCGCCGTCTATTATGAAGGTGTTCTTCCCGGGCGACCGCGGATAGCCCGTGATGCGCGCGTCGATGAAGAGACGCCTTATGTTCAGCCCGACGCCTCCCATTATGCCAGTATTCGAGCCGTTGAACTCGACCTTCAGCAATGACGGGGCATTGCTTTTCTCGTTGTGGGCCACGCGGAACGCAACGCCCGTGAACAGCCGTACGGGGCCTATGTTCACGCCCAGTTCGAGCGGGATCTCCATGCGGTTGGCGTGTACCTTTATGCTGCGGCCGGGCTCTCCGTCGCCGACATACGTGAAGCCGTAGCCTGTGCGGCTGTATTCGAACTCGGCCTGCACGTGAAGCATGGTTATGATTGTCAGACGTGCCACGAGGGCCGTTTCGAACCCGGCCTTGGGTTTCCCGTGCGATATGGCGACCCCGTTGAAGGTGAAGTCCGAAAACGAATAGTCGGAGATGTTTGCACCGGCCCGTACGCCTACACGGAATATCTGTGCCGGCGAGCTGACGGCCGTGGCAGCAAGCAGAATGATGATGGCGGTTAATCTTTTCATGGCATTTGGCGTGTTTGGTATTACAGCTTACAACAACGGGGCGAGCAGCCGTGCCAGCCTCTCGGCCGCAAGCCGCAGCGGCCCCGCGCCGGCCTTCACGCCGGCCGGTATCGTGCGGCAGGACTCCTTGTCCGCCTCGAACCGTTCGGCCATGAGGCTTACGCTTCGGCGGTCGTAGATGAATGCCGTGACCTCGAGGTTGTCTTCGAGGCTGCGGTAGTCCATGTTCGCGGCGCCGATAGTGGTGAGCGTATCGTCGACGATCAGCAGTTTCGAGTGCAGGAACCCGCCCGTGTAACGGTGTATCGTTGCACCCGCCTCGTGCATCTCGCGGACGAAAGAGTCCGAAGCTGCGGCCGTGACGGCCGAATCCCCGCGTTCGGGGACCATTATCTCGACCATGACACCGCTCTCGGCGGCCATGCGTATGGCGTCGGCCAGCGTTCGCGGCGGTATGAAGTAGGGCGTCGAGATCCTTATGCTGCGGTCGGCACGCATGATGGCCGCCGTGAAGGCGTCGTGCAGTGTCGCGCAGGCGCTGCCGTCGTCATTCCATGCTATCTGTACGGGCAGCCGTGACCGTATCCTGTGTCCCGGCATGTGTCGCAGGACGTCGCCTGCTTCGCCTCCGACCTTCTGCCAGTCCGCCGCGAACAGCCTCTGCAGACGCCCGACGATGTCGCCTTCGAGCTGCAGATGCTCGTCCCTCCATTTACCGAGACGGTTTCCGTCGATGTACCTTTTCGCGATGTTTATGCCGCCGACAAATGCCGTTGTGCCGTCTATCACCGCAATCTTGCGGTGGTTGCGCCGGGCTACGCCGCTCCTGAACCATGGAAATCGCAACGGCCCGAAGCCGCGTATGCCGATACCCGCGCGTCGCATGCGCGAGATGCTCCTCCGGCCCAGCCTCCACGACCCGACGGCGTCATAGATGATGCGCACCTCGACGCCGGCACGGGACTTGCGGCAGAGAAGGTTTATGAGCGTCCGGCCGAGGCGGTCGTCGTTGAAGATGTAGTATTCGAGGTGTATCGAACGGCGGGCGCGTTGTATCTTCGATATGAGTGCGGAGTATGCGTTGTCGGCGTTGTGCAGCTGCGTCAGGCGGTTGTATGCGGTGACCGGCTCGCCGCAGCATGAGCGTATGATGGTCTGTACGGCCGAGCCGTTCCTGCGGTGCGTGGCCGGCGCCCCGCACTGCCTGCGCAGGCCGGTAAGCAGATAAAGCAGCAGCCCGATGACGGGCAGCGATATTATGGCAAGCACCCACAACAGGGCCTTGTAGGGGTCTTGCTGGCGCATTACGGCCGTTGCGGCGGCCGCAATGGTTATCAACAGATACGATATTGCACACAGTAGCACCATTACGCTGTTCTGGCGGCATACTTTGTGCCAAAAAAACTTGCATATTGAAAAATGTTTCCTAACTTTGCATAGACATTTGGGATTCCGATTCTTTAGGGGAGTTGGAATTCTTAATTTTTTTGTGTATCGTAAAATTATGGCAAAAGAGATTATTTATCTTACGGCAGAAGGTTACAAGAAACTGAAAGATGAACTCGACCACATGCGTTCGGTCGAGCGTCCCGCAATCTCGGCGGCTATTGCCGAAGCCCGCGACAAGGGTGACCTGTCGGAGAACGCGGAGTACGATGCGGCTCGCGAGGCTCAAGGCCTTTTGGAGATGCGCATAGCCAAACTCGAGGACACGATCGCCAATGCGCGCGTGATCGACGAGTCGAAGATCGACAAGAGCAAGGTTCAGATCCTGAGCCGCGTAACTCTGGTCAACCACAACAACGGCAAGGAGGTTACATATACCATCGTTTCGGAGAACGAGGCCAACCTCCGCGAGGGCAAACTCGCCATCGGTACGCCGATTGCCAAGGCCCTGTTGGGCAAGAAGGTCGGCGATGTGGTGGAAGTAACCGTGCCTGCCGGTGTCATAAAGTTCGAAATCAAGGATATATCGATATAGTCCGCGCATCGGCCGTCGGACAGGACCGTCATAAGACAGGGGAGCAGTTCCACTTCGGCTCCCCTGTCTGTTTTTTTTCGTGGAGCAGAGGGAATTGCAAAACAGCCGAAAAATCATATCTTTGCGCATGAAAAATGAAGATGCCAATGATTAAAGACGACAACAGAACGGAAGGAACCGACACTGCGGCAGCCGCAGAGGCGGAGGAGCATCTCCCGACAGTTCCGGCCTCTGCAGACGAGGAGCGCGATATGGCTGAAGCCGCCGGGGAGCCGGGCATCTCCGGCGTGGCCGATGATGGCTGCGGTGAGGAGCCCGCGGAACCCGCCGAAGAGGATATGTCCGGTGAAAACGGCGACGGCTCTGCCGTTAAGGGCGGGTTGCAGGCCCGTCTTGAGGCCCGTAAGCAGGCGCTGCTGCGACGTATCGAATACAAACGCCTCAAACGCATACGCAAACGGACAGTCCCGGCCTATACGCACTGCAAGAATTGCGGTGAGAGGTTGCAGGGCATGTACTGCAGCCGTTGCGGTCAGTATGCGCTGGATATCGAACAGCCTTTCTGGAAATATATCAAGCAGTATTTCGAGAATGTCTACCAGTTTGACAGCAAGGTATGGCAGACGCTCTGGTTGATGTTCCGCCGTCCGGGTCTGCTGACATGCGAGTTCAACGCCGGCAAGATCAACTCCTACGTCCACCCGTTCAGGCTCTACATGTTCATCTCGGTGATATTCTTCACGATATTCTTCATGTTCGCTTCTGATATCGCCCGGCGCAGCGTCCGCGAGATTGCGCTTCAGCCGCACCATCTGCCCGATACGGTGCTCGTGCAGCTGCGCGCGGGGGACATGCGGCCCGATACATGCGTCTATATGTATGACGGGTCGGGTTTTGCCGAGATGCTCGAACTTAAAAAGGTGCCGACAGATGACCTGATTGCCGTTACTCCGGTCTTCGGTTCGAAGCACGGTATCTCCGTGGTGGAGATGCCGCATATGCTGCTCGATTCGTGCCTTTACCGTACGGAGCTTGCGAAGGACGATCTGGACAATATAAACGTCGCGAAACAGACGATAGCGAGTTGTATTCAGTCGCAACAGAACGTGAAAACGGGAGAGGATCTGCTCGATGCCGAACTGGACAGGCTCGGTTCACATCTGGACATGCGTGAAGCCGTAGGGGAGAATCGTCTGTCCGGTTTCGATCTTGAAGGTTACGATGCGGAAATTCTGGAACGGCTCATGGAATTCGATACGGCACGGACACCCGTTTACGACTGGCGCAGGAGGAAGATGGATCCCGAACAGATGCAGGAGCATTGGCACCAGGAGAGTTTTGTCAACAACATGCTTGCCGACCTCTCGAAATGGACTCCGCTCTACATGATGTTCCTGCTGCCGCTCTTCGCCCTGCTGCTCAAGGCCGCCTACCGCAAGCAGCGAATGAACTACATGCAGCATTTCGTGCATGCCGTACATATCAATTCGTTCTTCCTCGTGCTGGTCTCCATACCGGTAGCCATCATGATATACAGCGTGGAGATGCAGTCGGGTATAAACGGTATGATATCGTGGAGCTTCAAGATATTCTTCGCTCTGATATTCATCTATATGCTCCTGTCATCGCGGACGGTGTACCGCGAGGGGTGGTTTAAGACCGTGATGAAGACCCTGCTTGTCTTCGGAGGGTTCTCGCTGCTGGCGCTGATCCTTGCACTGGCGCTGGTATTGTGGAGAATATGTACGCATTACTATCAGTGATTCGCTCCGTGATACGTAAAGACCGGATTGCACTGACTGCAATCCGGCCTTTTGATTTTTACCGGTTGGGATATCTTCCCGCCGTCTCTATTTGCCGTTGTAACGCTCCTCGATCTTTTTCCAGTCGATACGTTTCCACAAAGCCTGTACGGCATCTGCACGGGCATTGCGGTAGTCGATGTAGTAGGCGTGTTCCCATACGTCGATGGCCAGCAGCGGCTTTTGGCCGTGCCGCAACGGGTTGTCGGCATTCGGGCAGCTCAGAATGTTGAGCTTGCCGTCGTTGTCCTCGGCAAGCCATACCCAACCCGATCCGAACAGCGAGGCTGCGGCTGCGTTCATCTGAGCCTTGAGCTTCTCGACCGATCCGTACTGGGCAACGACAGCCTCCAGCAGGGCTCCTTCCGGAGCGGTTTTCGGTGCGGGCGAAAGCGTGGCGAAATAGAAGTTGTGGTTCCATGCCTGTGCGGCGTTGTTGAATATCGCACCGTCGCTTTTTTCGATGATCTCCTCGAGGGTCATCTTCGCATAGGGAGTTCCGGCTGTCAGTTCGTTGAGTTTGTTGACGTAGGCAGCCGTGTGCTTGTCATGGTGGTAACGCAGGGTCTCTTCCGAAACCTCCGGTGCGAGCATGTCGTAACCGTAAGGCAGAGGCTCAAGCGTAAATGTCTTTGTTGCCGGTTCTGTTGTCATAAGCAAAAGTGTTAGAAGTAATAGTTTCATGTCGGTATTATTATACGTCCGTATTTTCAAAAGCCCATTTGCCCTTGCCGCATACGGGGCATACCCAGCCGTCGGGAAGAGCCTCGAACGGCGTGTCGGGCGATATGTCGTGCTCGTGGTCCCCGACCACTGGGTCGTATGTGTATCCACATACGGTGCATCTGTACTTTTTCATATCTTTGCGGGGCCGATGTGACGTCCCGATGCCGGCTGCTGCAAATTCCGCACCAGGAACAGGACATTGTCTCCCCGGTGCCGGAATTTTATGCCGCGCCGGAGATGCTAAAGGTTCCCGAGCGTGTAGTCGATCATTTTCTGGCGAATGTTCGCCGTATCGTCAGGCATCATCGAATGGTTCTGGTCGGTGTAGATCATCATGTCGTAGCTTTTGCCTGCGCGGTTGAGGGCACGTGTGAGTTCCATCGTATTCTGCAGGTGTACGTTGTCGTCGGCCGAGCCGTGCATGATGAGCAGCCTGGTACGGTCGGCAAGCCTCTCCGCGAAGTTGATGGGGGAGTTGTCGTCGTACCCTGCGGCGTTCTCCTGCGGCAGGCCGTTGTAGATCTCCGTGTATATCGTGTCGTAGTACCTCCACGATGTTACGGGAGCCACGGCTATGGCCATCTTGAACAGCCCGTCACCCTTGAAGGCGCAGCCGAGGGCCATGAATCCGCCGTACGACCAGCCGTAGATGCCTATGCGGTCGGGGTCGACATACTCCTGGCGGGCCATGTAGCGGGCCAGTGACAGCTGGTCCTCGACTTCGATCTCGCCGAGACGCCCGTATGTCGCCTTCTTGAAACGTTCGCCGCGTCCGCCGGTGCCGCGTCCGTCTGTGCAGACGACGATATATCCGTGTTCGGGCATGGCATCTTCCCAGTCCGCGTTCCAACGGTCGAGAACCTCCTGCGAACCGGGACCGGAGTATTGGGTGAGCAGTACGGGGTAGCGTTTCGCCGGGTCGAAGTCAAGCGGCCGCACAATGTAGGCATTGAGCGTGTCGCCGCGTTCGGTCGTGAAGGTGAAGAACTCCTTCTGCGGGCGTTTGCCGAATGCCGCGACGGCCGGGCGGTTGTCCCTGAGCGTGTCGACGGTCTTGCCGTCGGAGGTGTGCACCGTGACTATGCCGGGAGTCGTCGCCGACGAAAATGTCGATATGTAGTAGCGCATGCCTTTGCTCGGATTGACGGAGCAGTACCCCTCTTCCGGTGTGAGCCTGCGTTTGTCCCTGCCGTCGAGACGTATGGAGTAGAGAGCGCGGCGCAGAGGCGAAGGCTCGGCAGAGATGTACCACACTCTTTTGCCGTCGCTGCCTGCAAGCTGCGTAACCTCCCACTGCCCGGAGGTGATGGCATTGAGACGCCCGCGGCGCATGCTGTGGAGGTAGAGGTGCATGTATCCCGCCGAGGTCTCCTCGCGTACGATGAAACGGTCGTCGTCGATGAACATCACGTCGCCGGCGCTCTTGCGCTCGACATATTGCGGCGCTTTTTCGTCGTATATGACCTTTTGGACGCCGTCGCGGTCTACGACAATCTCGAAGCGGTCCTGCTTGCGGCTGACGCGGAAGAAATAGAGTCCGCCGTCGGGCGTCCAGCCCAGCGACGAGATGTACTGGTCGGTTTCGGGGCCGACGTCGACCTTGCGCCTGCTGCCGTCGGCCAGGTTGTAAACCCACAGCTCGACGGTCGAATTGGTGTCGCCGGCCTTGGGGTATTTGAACGAGTAGGCCTTGTCGTAGAGGTTGCCGTCGTACCGCATCATCTCGAACAACGGCACGCGGCTCTCGTCGAAACGCAGGTAGGCTATCTGTCTGCTGTCGGGCGAGAAGGCGTATGCCCGCGTGAATCCGAACTCCTCCTCGTACACCCAGTCCGTCGTCCCGTTGATGATGCTGTTCCACTCTCCGTCGTCCGTTACGGACTTGACGCTGCCCGTGGCGATGTCGTAGAGGTGGAGATTGTTGCCGCGGGCGAATGCCAGCGTCCGGCCGTCGGGCGAGAAAGACACGTCGCGGGCATCTTCGAGTATGCGGCGCGGAGTGCCGCCGACCTCGGCGATATAGTAGTCTGCCGTATATGAATGGCGGTATATCGGGCGCGACCCCTCGGCTGCGGCCGTAAGTATGTAACGCTCGTCCGGCGAGAAGGCGTAGTCGACATAGCCGAACGGTACCTTCAGAAGAAGCTGCTCATCGGGGCGGCCGTCGTATCCGCGCATGGCGATGCCCTGTCCGTTGCGGAATGTATAGTGCAGGCCGTCGGCCGTGGAACGCAGGCCTGAAATGCCTCGGTTGGCGTTGCGCAGGGCTGCGATCTGTGAGTATTCATCCTGTGCCGAAACGGTTGCGGCCGTGCAGATGAGTGCTGCGGCCGCAATGATATTTTTCATATGTCCGAACATGTTGTCTCTTTTTGTTTCACGTCTGGCGGTAATCCGCGTATCAGATGTCGTCCACGTTGAAGTCGTAGCCCATGCGTTTGCCCGTTACGAACTTCGAGTTGTCCATCTTGGTGTTGAACTGGTCGAGCGTGACGCGTTTGTTGTTCTCGTATGGAGGCATCAGCAGGTCGAAGTTGATGGCGTAGTATATGGCCGTCTCGACTATTGCCACAAGGGCGCCGCGGTCTATGTCGCTCTTGCCGAAGCCCATCGGGCGCACGAGGGTCTGACGTTTGCCTTCGACGAAGAACTTGCGTTCGCGGTTGATGAATATGCGGCCTATGAGGTATCCGTCGTCGGCGTTGCGGTTGAACTTGAACGAGTCCGACAGGAAGTTGTAGATGTTGATGACGCCGCAGTACGAATTGGCCTTGTCGGCCTGTACGTAGGGGTTCTGCCAGAT
>ERZ1504706.1037-NODE-1037-length-8646-cov-3.218834_pt1 | contig 8646 bp, 10 predicted proteins | sample MGYA00575747_ERZ1504706 | MGnify/ENA primary metagenome ERZ1504706 (study PRJEB39906, sample SAMEA3182081) | gut metagenome | biome: human; feature: gut; material: Stool; isolation source: human stools | place: Canada | collected 2012-12-04 ...
CAGTTGTTCCTTCCGTTTCTCCTGTAACTGTAAGGCAAGTTCTCTTATACTCGCTTCATCCGTGGAATAATTACCGGATCTGGCCCGCTTTATATCTCTCCGTCGTCCCTTATCCGTTGTCCTACAAACCTTCCAGAACTCTTTCAGGTAATAATACACGCTCTCTTCAGAACGGGAAACAGGACCGACACCCAGTTCGTTCAAAAGATACCTCCGGAGTTCCTCCATCGGTTCCCGATACCGGGAATAGTTCCCGTTATTGAAATACTTCGCACCTTTGGTCTTGCCTTGCTCGATAGTCCTGCATACCTCCCAGAACTCGTCCAGGTAGTAGTAGCCTTTTCCTGCCGGAGCCAGATAATTGACCGGCTCGATCCGCTTGTAAAACCCGTTCCAAAGGACACCGGCCTTTTCCAGCTCTTTCGCCAGTTCCTCACGCTGTCCCACGTTGATAGGCTCCAACTGGTAATCTTCTGCCGGGCCGACAACCTCCCGCAGCGAATAACGCACCGGACCGTCTTCCAGTTTCATACAGTACATGACAATCCGTCCCTTGGCATCGATTTCCCGAAACACACCGTAACCGATTTTCTGACCCAATACGCTGATTTGGTACTGGACATTCTCTTTGGGTGTTTCGCGCGGTCTGAGTCTGTTGCGCCACCGGTTCCAGACCAGCCCTTCCCTGTAAAGAGCCCGTTGCAGGCGGAGAACCGTCTCCTTGTCGGCGATTTCCAACGAGGTATAGTCGAAACATCCGGAAGCAACGTCCAGTTCATCACCTCTGATCGAGACGTACAGGCACACGGATTGATTTACGCCCACTGTTTCGACAATCCCTGAAATCCCTTGCCCCACAAGGTTCACGACATCACCGCGTCGGGGCGTATCCGTCTCGAACCATTGTCGGAACTCTTCGTATGTTACAGGCAACCGTTTGTCGGGTGTCGCGTCGATAGAGACGACAAAGCGTCGCTGGGCACAAAACTGCGCTATGGCCAGTTCATGTGTCTCATTCTTCGGTCTGTAACATCGGAAGAAATCATGGATTGCCGACTTGCTTTTACTCATCCGGTATTTGCATCTATAAATTATATACAGGTTTACTTTAGGCAAAGATAAAGATTATCGGGGAAATGCGGGCTTAAATTATCAATTTTCTTTTTAGGGAAACCTAATAAAAGTTTCGACAAAAAATTCGATAATTCATTAGCGCACAAATTTCTATGCAAGACTGTATATGCGACCGTCTGCTTTAATGCCCCATTTTGGAATGTTTTAATAAACAAGATTCTCCGCATAACCGTGTCTGCCATAATATGAAATGACAATCGTCAAGAGGATCCGATAATGCAAAGCCGGCGGGTAAATGGATTCTTGCAAAGTCTGTCTATGACCGGACGGCTTCTCCCGCTACAAATCCTGTTCTGTTTTGAACGAATAATCCCCCGAAACTGTGCCAAACTTTGAACAAAAAAGTCAGAGCCAAAAACGGGACTTGAAAATCAGGCCGTAGGGCGCGTATCGAATCCGCACTGGGGGTAGTACCCACCCCGTTCTTTTCAAAAATTATTAGTGTATTGTTATTCAGTGTCTTAACTCCTTCACTTTGTAGAAAAGTGAAACTAAAAGTCTATAAATAGACCTTTGTTTCTTTCGGATTGAAAGCAAAATTTTTTTTCGCCCTTGTTTTTAGACGGTTATCAACTAACAAATAATTGACTATCAATATATATAGTTTTTCTTTCAGTCCATTTTTGAACGTTGAACCCTATATTTTTTTGAAAAAAAAATTCCACTTTCTTGTAATGTATTGATTTTCAATCGAATAAAAATAGCCATCGCGCGCGGGCGTTCACTCTCATTTTAGAGCCGTTTTTCTCAATCGGACGAAAAAAAATTTTGCGGTTTGAAAAATTTGTTTTAGAGTTGAATTGAACCCGAAAGGGAAACAGCCCCGACAAACAGACGGGGAAAACAGAAACAAAAAATATACAGACTTTCAAAAACGGCACACACGCCGAAAGTCTGTAAATAGTAAAAACAAAAAAAAGTCAGTAAATAAGAAACAGACAGCGAAAACCGCAACAGCGAGAAACAAAGAGCCTTTTTTGTGGGAAACCTGTTTTCGTGGCTCGGACAAACGAAAATTCGCCTGTTCGCTTTGGAGCGATTAAAGAGGGTGTCAAACAACCACACCGCGCAGGACTACAAACCAATGTAGCAAGTCGGAACGGTCAAAATACGTGTATTTTGTCCGCATACGCAAAGCCCGTGATTTTGGGAGGGCGAGAGTCGTATGGAAAAGGGAGGCGATAAAATAATGCCATAAGTCTGCCCTTGCGCAGCCGGAGATAAAAATCGCTATGCGGTAAAAACAATCCGCACGGAGCTTGAGAAAAGGGCATTGCCGAGATTATGCCCACAATCACCAGCCGCCAACCGCCCGAATGTTAGCTGCCCCGTTGGAAAAGACGGGGGACGTGCCAAAGAAGCACCCGTCGGAAATTGGAGTATGTCGGGCTTGCCATGACAGCGGAAAACTGCTTTTGTGTGTGAACAATGCAAATATAGGGCTTTTTTCCGAAATAGCGAGTATAGGGCACGTTTTAGTGAGGTGCAAATTGAGATGAAATCTGCACGCTATCGGGTGAAAGGTAGCGTGCGATTTTTGGGCACGCACAGGTCGTGCCGTTTTGCCATCCGTAGAACGTGTGGTTCGATTCCGCAGTGCCCTCAATATGCACTATTGCATAGAAATTCACAAAAATTTATCATTATGGCAATCAGTAAGTTAAATGCAGAACAGTTTGCAAACATGGCAGTTAATGCCGCAGGTGTGATTTTCGAGTATGCCGGCAAGGACGGCAAGAACACGGCTATGCACTTTTTCGGTGCCGATTACGAAGCGACCGTGAAAACACAGGACGAAATGTTCCGCGTGCTGCGCAACGTGGTGACTACGTTCTGGGAAGTGAAGACCAAAGAATCGCTGCTCCGCGAATCGAACGACGGTATCCGCTCGAAACTCCGTGCAGGAACTCCGCACCGGCTCATCATCCGCACCTCCGCAGGCGTTACGGTCAAAGTTTTCGACCTCGACGCAAGCGTATGGGCACGAATCGGGTTAATGCCGACCAAAAAGGACTTGGAACGCTCGGCACGTGACCGCAAAAAGTACATCCACAATGCCACCAAAGCACTCATGGAGGCACTGAATTTCCGTGTGGAACTGCCCAAAGACGCCGCACAGCCCGAAGAGGTGCAGACCGAACAGTCTGCCGAACAAGCTACCGCCGAAAGTGCGGCACCCGTAACCGTTGCCGAAACGGTGGCGGAACAACCTGCCCGCAGACGTGGCAGAAAACCGAGAAACGGAGCTGAAACCGTAGCGATTGCAGCGTAACGGCATAACGAACCCGATATAATCAGAGCCGGACAGCGTGCAGAAAATGTGCGCTGTCCTTTTCGTATCCGGTCATGTACAAACTCATCGCTTTCAATGAAGTGGCGGAAAATTTTTCTGCCCACTTTGCGCTCGGCATCTCCCCGTATTTCGACCGCTGCAAAAGCCATGAAACGGGGATGCTGTACTTCATCACGCACAAATTCGTGCGGTATTTATGCCTGAATTGCGGCTATGAACGCACAGAACCTCTGGAAAATTTCGTGTGCCGGAGGTATAGCCCGCAGGCTTGGAAATTCCTAAAAAAACTAATGCAGTAAAAATATGATAGACGTATATAACAATGCCGGAACCGAGAGTTACGGCTGCTTCAAACATCTCAAAGCTGCCAAACCCATGCTGAAACGACTGGGCGAAGCCGGTGTGCAAAGTGTAACAGTTAGCAGTTTTCGCGGGCGCAACCTCGTCCGAGTATATCGTGTGCTCATTGGTGAGGGCTGCCGTATCATCAAAATGCCGCAACTGACGCCGACCCCGACGCCGGCAGCTTAATGTAGTGAGAAATAATCGGTGCAGGCACGGGCGAGAACTCGTGCCTTTTTTGTGCCCGATTGCAAAATGTATAATCGAAATAATCAAAGTCATGAAAAAGATAATCGCCTTTGCCCGCAAACGGCAGGATGCCATTCTGAATACGGTATTCGTCGCAGGCTTGCTCGTGCTCGTCTGGGTCGGAATCCGTGTGTTGACGGCACCGTGCGCCCCTTGTTTCGGGTTCTGAACCCGATGACCGGTATGCGATAATTGAACGTGTACCGACAAAAAAATATGCCCGAATTCCGCCGGAACATTCGGATAGCATCTATTCTTTAACAAATTCCGATTTGCCTATGGAAACGAAAGAACTTACAACACATCAGCGCGGAATCATCCTGCGCGGAATATCCGGCGGTGCTGCATTGAAAGGCAAATCACCGCATATCTCGGAAAACAATACCGTCATAACCTGTGCAGGCAAACTGAACGTCTGGGACATCTGCTGCATCAGTTCCGATGCCGAGGCTTTCGGGCTGAAAGTGCAATGCGGCTATGACGGTCAGACAATAATAACTTTTACACATAAGAAATAAATGGCTGAAATTATTAAAACCGATGGGACGCGCCAACCGGTGCAACCTGCCAATGGAACCGACTTTAAGCTGGAGGAAATGCAGGCAATAGTCGGAGGAGACATCGAACTCGTGTTTCTGAATGACACGGAAATCATGGTCGTGAATGAGGAAGGAAAGGTGCATGGTCTTAAACACAACCCAACGGCTACACGCATTTTCAAAGAGAATCATCCGAGCTTGTCCGACTACATTGTCGGGGATGTACTCGTATGCAAGGAGGAACAAATAAAATGAGTAATAATATGGCAGAAAAGATTCTGCAAATGTTTTTCGACATCGAGCGATGGACGAAAGCAATCGAGAAAGGTGTGGGCAAAGACATCCGGAAAGACCAGCTCATCCGGCTGACCGACGAACATACCCGGCTGGCAATGGCTGAAGCCATGATGCTGGGAAAGTATGAAATCTCTCCGCCCCATACGGCTCAAATCCCCAAAGACAACGGCGAGTTCCGCACAGTGTATGTAAACGAGCCGATGGACCGTGTGATACTCAGTATCGCCAACGACCTCCTGTTTGACTTGATGCCTGAAATGCTCCACGAGACCTGCAAGTCCTACCAGACAGGGAATAGGTTGCGGCCGAGTGGTTACCGAGGTCAGTCATCAGATCGTGAACGCTGCAAAGAACGGAGTTTTGGGCTGGAAATCCGACCTCTCCAAATATTTCGACAGCGTACCGATTCAATTCATCGATGAGGCATTCGATAAGGTAGAAGCCAAGTACGGCCATTCCGCTTTAATCGACGTGCTGCGGAAATACTATCATTCCGACCTGTATTTCGACGAGGATAACTGCCTCAAAAGGAAATACCAATCGCTCAAACAAGGGTGTGCCGTCGCAAGCTGGCTGGCAGATGTGCTCCTGTATGACCTCGATGAAGAACTCTCGCAGATGAATGGCTACTATGTACGCTATTCTGACGATATGCTTTTCATCGGCGCCGACTACGAAAAGGCGATGAAATTGCTCCGGAAGCGACTGTCTGAGAAATCCATGCAGCTCAATCCGAAAAAGGTGGAATATTTGACCGCTGACCACTGGTTCAAATTCCTCGGGTTCAGCATTAAGGGCAAAATGATTTCTCTCTCGTCCAGCCGTATCAAAACCTTCCAAAAGGAAATCGAACGACGAACGATTCGCAACCGGAATACGACGCTGACAAAGGCAGTCAATTCCGTGAACCGCTATTTGTACAAGGGCAACGGCGAGTTCAGTTGGGCGACACAGATTCTTCCCGTATGTAACGTGCGGAAAGACCTTGACGAACTGAATATGTTTGCCATGGATTGTTTGCGGGCAGTCGCAACCGGTAAACGCAAAGTCGGAGGTCTGGGATATGTCAGAAACAAGTCTGACGGATGTATTGTCCGGGGGCGTGGGCGTAATGTGAAAGCGAACCGTTCCAAAACCGGAGGCAACATCCCCGGCTATCTGACGATTGGTTGCATGAGGAATGCCCTGCTGACAAGTCGGGCTGTGTACAACACGCTGGTAGCATCATTATAGGATATACCGAACACACGGTAAATGGATGAAGAGGCAAAATTCAATGTTACAGGATGGCAGACCAGAACGCATAGATCTTCGCCGGTCTAACAACCGGCGAGGATCGGTGAGTTCTGGTTCCTCCTGTAATATATCGAAGTCGTAAAGAAATGTGTCGCCTGCCTGACATCCGATGAACTGAAACACATCAGCAGAAGTTCGAGGAATGGATTTGAGATTCCCGCGTGTAACCCAGCTCTATCGAGAGTCTTGAAGGTGATCGGACCATCACCTTCAGACTCCTCAAGAGCTGGGCTCTCGCGGGCAACATCATGCAAGTAAAGAAATGTGTCTGTCATTATGAGAACTTCCCCTTTAGCACGAAAGCGCGGTGATTCAAGGAATATGATTCAACATGCCGAGTTTCGATACAGCCCGTCCGGCGCCGTCGTATCCCTAACGTCATACGACGGCGACCATCCGGCTTCCGAAACTGGCGTACATCAAAACAATAAAGCAATGTGCCGATATTCAGAGAATCATGAGAAGCTGAGTACACAGCTACAAAAGTCGAGATCGGAATTTCAGTTGTGCAGCTCTTGAACTTGCGGCCAGAGCTTCCCTCCATCCGAGTGGATGGAGGAGAATCCCAGGCCAGCAGAACAGAGCAGCGAACATCAGGAAAATAAAGGAATGTACCGTCCGAATGAGATTTTTTCAGCACGGAAAACTGCGGTTCAGGGGACAAGAATCAGCGTGCCGCAAGCAATGAAGTCCCGGCAATGACGTCGTTATTCACTATCAGGAACACGACGTCGCTGCCCGGACTTCAAATCGCGGCGCACATCGACCTATTAGAGCAACGTGCCGCAATCCTAAGAACGGCAAAACTTAGCACAAAGTGAAAAGGTCAAGGTCAGGAGTTTAATGGTGCAGCTAATAACATCAAGGACCGTAGTCCAAGGCATCTGATTAGATGCCTGTGGACAAGGTCCGTAGCTGAATAGCTGCTCATATCGAACTGATAAAGCAATGTGCCGGCCTGATTGAGACTTACGGGCAACGCAGCTCGATTTTGCACGAGGAATCGAATTTAACATACAGTATTCTACCTGGATCCTGACCAGGCGATTACCTGGTTCTGGATCCAGGACCTACTGTATTTATCAGAGCTATAAAGCCATGCGTCAGCGATTCGAGTGCATTTAATGACAAACAATTTAACCAGATAAAAAATGAACGTAAAAGACATTGAAATCGGAAACTGGTATCATATATCGGGAGATATAGATAACGGAACCAAGGACGGGCGGCCATATACCTCCCACGATGAAGTTACACGGAGAATCAAGCGGGTAACGGACACCCACATCATTTGCGAGTGCGACAGGAAATTCCTGATTAACGACAACCTGAAGCTGAGCATTCCCGCCTTCAGGAGAACGGACATAACCAATTCGTAGAAGCTATGGACAATATCTATCAGGAAACAGTCAGTGCCGTAGAAAACGGGGCGCGTTTCAAGGTTGATTTCCAAATGCGGAGCCTCAAAGTGGACGGCAAGTACGTCATCCGGAACAGCTCATATGAAGGCGTTCTCGGAGTGCCGCATTGCAGTGAAGAGGAGTTCTTCTCGAAAGTGGAAGAGCTGTACCGTCGTTACAAGCACTCGATTCCGTCGGAACGCAGCGAGAGTACATCGCGCCGCTATTTCATGGCATTACCGGAAAGAGAATTGAGTGATGACGACATGCTCTATGGAGAGCGGCGCGACAAATCACAAATCGAGCTGGAACTATTCATCCTCAGCCAACTGCTCGGCGGCTTCAAATGGAATCCCGAGAAGTTCGGCCGGTGGTTCTGGCAGAGCAAAGAAGACAAGGACCTGGTAATACTCAGACAATGGGTAGAGCCGAATAATAATCAATCAACTATTTAATCATGAAGAAAAAACAAGAGACGAATGTTACGTGCCCGACATGCGGGACGGAACTTGCCATCGCAGGCAAAAAAGTTACCATCGCAGAAAACCCTGCGGCATCAATCAAACAGGCACAACTGCCCAAGACGGCGCACGAACGCATCGAGGCACTCCGCAGTGTCGGCGTGGACGTGAGCTGTCTGTTTGCCATGCAGGGAGCCAACGGCGGTGATTATGTCGCCTCGAACAAGAACGGCAAACTGTCGATTCTGGACGACAACGACCCGATTTTCGATTACATCCTCGAAAAGGGAACCGTACCCAACCGCCGTCTGTTCCGCCGCTGGGTTATGGCTCAGATGTTCCACATGCTCTCCTACAAGGACTACGGCGCTTGGAATCCGGTCGGCGTGACGGAGATGATCCACCGTCTGGGCTATGAGTACCAGTGGAAGATGCTGCTCGACGAACTGCGTGCCCAACAGAAGATGGAGCGAAACGACCCCGAGAACTTCGCGGACAGGAACCGCTGGTTCAACGTCAAGGTCGCTACGGCTATGGCGGAAGATTACATCGAACAACTGAAAGCGCATGTCGAGGGCCTGCCTGTCAAGAGATGCAAGGGCATTCCTTACAAGCGTTTCGGCAGCCACAACATC
>ERZ1504706.1063-NODE-1063-length-8365-cov-6.708183_pt1 | contig 8365 bp, 5 predicted proteins | sample MGYA00575747_ERZ1504706 | MGnify/ENA primary metagenome ERZ1504706 (study PRJEB39906, sample SAMEA3182081) | gut metagenome | biome: human; feature: gut; material: Stool; isolation source: human stools | place: Canada | collected 2012-12-04 ...
AAAAATAAGAATGAATAGGGTACTGAATATCGGGAATATGACAAGTAAAAATAGTTACAATATCTACATATCTCTTGGCAAGAGATCTATAAAGTATATTGCAAAAATACGTAAATTACTGGTAATAAGCAATAAAAAACAACGATAATTCTATATTAAAGAAATAAAAAGTTATGATAATCAAAGTTTATATATGTATTTGGTGAAGGATATTTATTTTATAACTATCTGTATTTCAGTGTATTAATCATGAAGAGTATATCTCTTGCCAAGAGATATATCGTAACGTAGCATGAATTGATATAAATTATAGATATAATGAAGTTAAAAAATTATGCAATCTTGCTTTCTTTCCTGCTTGGTGGAAGTGCATTTGTGAAGGCGCAGGATATCGCGTTGAAGAGCAATATCCTTTATGACGCCTCAGGCACTATCAATTTGGGTGCTGAGGTTGGTCTTGCCCCCAAATGGACGCTTGATGTATCAGGCAACTATAATGGGTGGGTCCGTTCGCATGGTCGTACGTGGAAACATTGGATGTTGCAACCTGAGGCACGTTATTGGTTCTGTGATCGTTTTACCGGTCATTTTGTGGGCGTTCATGCTCACGGTGGACAATACAATGTGGGTAACCTGAAGAATGACATTTCGTTTTTGGGTAGTGATTTGTCCAAACTTTCTGATCGTCGTTATCAAGGATGGTTTGTAGGTGCCGGTATTGCTTACGGTTATTCGTGGATTCTTTCCCGCTACTGGAACGTGGAGGCCGAAATCGGTGTGGGTTATGCCTATACCCGTTTCGATGCCTATCCCTGTGCCGATTGCGGCACCAAACTGATTGATGGCAAATCCCATCACTATGTAGGCCCTACAAAGGTCGCACTAAACCTGATCTACGTATTTTAAAAGATACTGCTTATGAAGAAATTACTATGTATACTTCTTTTGTTATTTTGCATAATAGGAATAAACAGCCAGACTATTCTGACGTTGGGACGTGTAAAAGTAGACGGTCTGAATATTGCTCGTAGCGGTGAGAGAATCTGCTTGTGTCAATGAATATTGATGTGGCAGGTATTGATATGCCGTCTTCCCGTGAAGTATCTTTTGCTCCTGTGCTCCGTGCGGAGAATAATGAATTGTTTCTTTCTCCTGTAGTGCTGGCAGGTCGTAACCGTTATTATTTCCATTTACGCAATGATGCTGCTCCAGGTGTGGGTATTTCACTGTTTCGTGCCGGTCATGACCGGGTAATTCATTATAGCGCCATGGTGCCATATGCTGAATGGATGGCCGACGCTACTCTTGAGCTTGGCGATGAGGTGTGTGGTTGTTTGTGCGAGGTACTTTTGTCCGACCGTTCGCCGTTGACTACGCTGGATTTTCACCCGAAGATTTTCTCTCCGATCTTTGTTTATTGTGTTCCGAAAGCAGAGGAGCTGAAAACCCGTGAACTGAAAGGTTCCGCTTATATTGATTTTCCAGTGAACCGCACGGAAATTTACGAGGATTACCGTCGTAATCCGATAGAACTTGCTAAGATCCGTGCCACGATAGACACCGTGCGCAATGATGCTGATACCCGCATCACTTCTATCCGCATTAAGGGCTATGCTTCTCCTGAGGGTAGTTATGCCAATAACACCCGCCTTGCCCAAGGACGTACGGAAACATTGAAGGATTATGTACAGCGTTTGTATAATTTCCCGTCTGGTGTCATGGCTACAGACTACGAGCCTGAGGACTGGGCAGGACTGGAGCGTTATTTGAAAACTTGTACACTTCCGGATCGTTATGGCATTTTGGAGTTGGTGCACAGCGGTGGTGATCCGGATGCACGTGAACAGAAAATCAAGGCGCGTTATCCCCGGGACTATCAGTTTCTGCTTCGTGAGGTCTATCCCGGTCTTCGTCACTCGGACTATACGGTGGAATATGTAGTCCGTGCTTATACTGATATAGAAGAGGCGCGTCGCATTTGGCGTACTGCCCCGGGTAAGTTGAGTTTGAATGAATTTTATCGTGTGGCGGAGAGCTATCCGGCAGGCAGTGACGAGTATAATGAGGTGTTCGAAACCATGGTTCGTCTCTATCCTGATGATGCTACGGCAAATCTGAACGCTTCCAATGTGGCGATGTCTCGCGGTGATCTTGTTTCGGCGCGTAAGTATGTGGCAAAGGCAGGCGGCACGCCTGAGGCGGTATATGCGCGCGGTGTACTTGCCGGACTGGACAAAGACTATGTACAGGCACGCCGCTTGTTGTCGCAGGCACAAAGCATGGGTGTGAAAGAGGCTGCCGATGCACTGGAACAGATTAACAAAATTGATAAGAAGTAATAATAAGAAAATAAGGAATCAATATGAAAAAGTTTAGTAAGATTTTGATGTCCGGGCTTGCAGCATTGTGTTTGTGGGCATGCTCAGATGAGGCAAATGTGTCTCAGCCGGCCAATGCTGAGAATGATGTATATGTGGAATTCGGGGTGCAACTGATGCAGGGAAGCAGTTCAAGGAGCACGACAACAGATGGCGAGGATGGAAACGGAAGCAATTCTACTGGCGGTGCTGAAGTGGGCAAGAATTATGAGAATAGTGTCAAGGAGATATTGTTGGTGCTGACAAAGGCTGACGGATCTCTCATTGTCAGTCAACGTCTGGATGTGGAACCTAAAGAGGATGGAAAATACCCCAGACTTGTGACAACTTTGGACAGAAGTGCATTGGAGACATACAAAACAGGAGAGATTTACGCTTATGCTTTCTGTAATCCCATTTCTTCTATCAATATCAATGATCTGACCCATAGTATTCATACGCTGTCGGATGAACCTGAATTATTAACAGACAACGATGAAATCTGGAAAAAAGACGCTTTCCTGATGTCTAACCACAATTTGGTGAAAGTGGCAAATTCTACCCCGAATACGATTTGGAACTGGGAACAATATACTGAGTCCAATCGTCTTTCTCTGGGTACCATCTCGGTGGAACGTGCTTGCGCACGTTTTGATTTCAAAGCGAGCAGCTATCCCACTACAGAGGCTACCAACACTTATGTGCTGGAGAGCACCAATGGCGTCAAAGTCCTGCTGACTGATATGGTAATGGTCAATATCAGCAAGAGTTTCTATCATCTGCGCCGGGTGTCTGCTAACGGACTTGCGGATGATATAGACTTGTGTGGACAGGAAACTTCAAACAACTATGTGGTGGACACGGATGCAAGGGAAAAGAACGGTAATGTCGGAGAAACTTATAAAGGTAACTATTTTTATAATAACTTTTTTGCTAGATCGGCAGCTGAATGGGAAAATAAATTCACAAAGATATCTTCTTTGACCGAAGAAGACAATGACGAATCTTGGAACACAGGCAATCGCAACGGATACAAAATTTGGCGTTATGCAACCGAGAATACCATCCCTGCTCCTAACAGTAATCAGAAAAACGGTATCTCTACCGGTGTGATTTTCAAGGGAAAACTACAATTTAACAAGTCAACTTATGGCGTAACCGGTGATCAGCCCATTTTTGTATATAACAATGTGTTGTATGGTACTTGGGAGAAAGTGAAAGATGTGGCTAATGCTGCCAACGCAGATGAGAGCCTGAGAGCCGCTTATGCCCAAATAGGGGAAACACCCGCTGCCGATGCTGAATTTGGCAAAGCAGGATTCACTGTTTTACGCCCGAACGGAAGCGGTGACTATGAAATGTATTATTGCTATTGGAACCGTCATAATGACAATAATGATCCTAACCTGATGGGACCGATGGAGTTCGCTGTGGTGCGCAACAATGTGTACAAACTGATGGTGAACAAAATTAACGGCTATGGCCATCCTACCTCGCCGGGTCCTAAAGATGATCCCGATCCGTTCGATCCGAACAATCCGGATGAACGAAATGACCTCTACATCGAAGTAACCGTAGAAGTGCGTCCTTGGGTGGTCCGCATAAATGACATAGAGTTCTAAATAAGTACTTATTATACCCTATTAAACAATGAATAAGACAACAAGATTCATACATACATTAAGATTGCCGGGCATGGTGCTTTGCACCGTGCTGGCGGTAGCTGCATTGTTGTCCTCCTGCCATGGCATATACAATGATCTGGAACCCTGCTCGCAAGGTGTCCGTTTGCGTTTTGTCTATGACTATAATATGGAGTATGCCAATGCATTCCATTCGCAGGTGGACTGTCTGGCTCTGTTGGTCTATGACGAACAGGGCAACTACCTGGTTACTTATATCGGTACAGGTGACGAACTGAAAGATGAGAATTACCGCATGACCCTCGATTTGGAGAAAGGTAGTTATCATTTCATTGCATACGGCGGGCTGACTTGTCCGAAAACCTCTTTTTCGTTCAAGGCGGTTCCCGGCATCGGTTCAATCATGCAGGATTTGCGTGTAGAGATGCATAATGCCGGACGTGTTTCGGAAACCGATCTGCATCCCTTGTTCCACGGCTCGCTGGACATGAGTGTGGACAATGGCGCTTACGAGGAAGCGACTGTGTACCTGATGAAGAACACCAACAACATCCGTGTGGTGCTTCAGCAGATGAACGGCGGCGAGGTGGACGACAAGAACTTTACTTTCCGTATTACGGATGACAACACCTTGTTTGCTCCCGATAACAGTCTGATAAGCAATGGCGGACAAGTCTATGCTCCATGGACACAAGGGCAACGTACAGTGGGAGTGACAGAAGAAGGTGATGAAACAGTGACAGTGGCATACGCCGAGTTTTCTACCTCGCGACTGGTTGCCGGCAATCATACGCGCCTGACCATCACCCGTAATAGTGACAATGCGCAGGTACTGAACATTCCGCTGAACGAGTATCTGCTGCTACTGAAGAGTGATCACTTCGACAAAATGGGTGATCAGGAATTCCTGGACCGTGAAAATAACTGGTCATTGATATTTTTCTTGGATAATAATCACAATTGGATACGTACCCATATTGTTGTCAATGACTGGATAGTAAGAATTAATGATGCAGAATTATGAGAATAAAGGATTGGGGATATACCGTGGCCGTGCTGGGCGTCTGCTTCCTCCTGATGTGCGGATGTGACAGCAGAAGTGATGAGGGGCTTTCGTTATCTAACGGGCCTGATGCGGTCTATCTGGATATCAATGTCGCCCTGAGAGATGCTTCCGCATCCGGACGTTCTGTTTCCGGACGTGCGGAGGAAGAAATGTATGGTGAGGTGACGGAAGCCGAGAAGATGCATACGCTGCGTGTCATTCTGGTTCGTCCGGATGGCAGGGTGGAACATAATGTCTATCTTGATTTGAAGAATGCTTCTGTGAGCGACCGGTATGGAAAAATCCGCCTGAAGGTGCAGGGCAATGAGGAAAAGACTATTTACCTGCTGGGTAACGAGGGGAGTGCTTCGGTGGAACTTCCCGCTGTGGAGGGTGAGGTGTCTCGGGTATCCAAAGCTTGGGGCGACTTTAAACCCGGAGACAAATTTCTTGCCAAGGAGCAGATGGCAGGGCTTGTGTTGTCGTTTGACAATGTGGGGGCTTTCGATAAAACTCACCCGCTACCTATGAGCGAATGTCATACGGTGATGCTGGATGACGAAGGTCTGGAACCTGACAATGGGGAGCAGGGACAGACCGGTGAAGAGGGTGAGAAAGTGGTACTGAAAAAGAAGGAGATCACATTGAAACTTACCCGTGCTGCCGTAAAATTCACGTATGAGATAACGAACAAGAGTAGCCGGGATTACTGGTTGAGTGTAATCAGAATAGATAAGTCGGCTTCCCATGAATATCTTCTGCCTAATGGTATGACGTACGATGATGCGGAAAATGTGACTGATTTCCAAGTACCGGCAGCTAAATATACACCGTTTAATCAGCTATACAAGGAGAATAAGAAATTGACAGCAAAATCAACGGAGCCGGTCAAACTACCTTCATTCTACCTGTCGGAAGGAAAGTATGAGAATGCCAATGACACATATTCAGATAATACGAATGGCAATAATTATAAGACTTCCTACAAGACCGCTATTACGCTGGATACAAAGGATAATAGTGGTGAGGTGTTAGGCGACAGGGCCGGAAACACTTCCTTCGGGGAGTTCACCTTGGAAAGTTTCTTTCCGAATCTTTCTGCTTTGCCTCGCAATACCCATGTGGTGGTGCGCATCACCATCAATGATGCGAATGACATATCATGGCAGGTGGATTTGCGTCCATACGGCGAAGTGGTACTTGAACCTGAATTTGGAATATAATGAAAATAAGGAGAAGAGAATGATGAAAAATAAAGCGATGCGTTGTGTTTGGTTGGTATGCGGTCTGTTGATGCTTGCCGTTACCTCGTGCAAGGACGATCTGCTGTACACGGACGGGGAACCTATTCCCGAAGGAGAAACCACAATAATAGCACAGGTGGACTTCCGGCCACTGGTGGAGGGGCTTGCGGGCAAATCGCGTACGGCGGGTGATGCTATCAAGTCCATTCAGGATTTGTGTGTGTTGTTGTATGACACGGAAGGAAATTTTGTAGAGGGACATTCGTTGGAATCGATAAGCAATGCAAACCCGACTGATGGACAGTTTTATGTGAATGAGGTAACACGCAAGGATGGGGATGCACCTGATGGTGGCACTATAGCCGAAACGAAAACCCCACAAGCGAATCTCAAATTGACCATTCCTTACGGACGTTATTACATCTATGCGGTAGCCAATATGGGAGAGGACTTTAAGAAGGCGGTTCAGGCGCATGGGAAGGAAAATGGTGCTGCAGAGGAGGTTGCAAAGTATAAGACAGCTATTGCAACGAAAGAAGGATTAAAAAGCATTTCTCTTACTTGGGATGTTGCTGATGTGGCTAAGAACAGTCAGATGTTCGGTCATTTCACCATAGTGGGGCAAGAGAATAACAGTGAATTGATCACTATCAATAAAAAGGGCATGAAGTTGCATTCCTGGATACGCCGTGCAGCTTCCAAGGTAACGATTGCATACGATGGCAGTAAACTGGAAGAGGGTGTTTTCATTTATTTGAAATCGGTGACCATAAAGGACATCCCGCAGAATTGTTGTCTGGGACAGGATAATCCTGCAGTTCCGGAAAACTATCAACCGAAGGATAGGGACGAAGGAGTAAAGCTTGATTTGATAAAAAATGGTGAAACCATAAAATATTATGAAGGTGACACCGAGCCGACTATAAGTGATTTTAAGGAAACATACGAAGCCCGTATTACGAAGGGGAAACCTCTATTCGGCAGTAAAGAACAGGGTGAAAACGCATATCATCCCAAAAAGTTGGCGGATGTGCATACCGAAATTACCAACGCTCTTTATTTTTATGAGAATATGCAGGGTAAGGGTAAAGAAGGTACTCCTAGTGATAAACGTCAGGTGGTTGCAAATACCCTTAATAAGACCGAACCGACCTATCCTAACGGAGGTCAAGAGAACAATGAAGCATGGAAAGATGCCAAGCCATACGGAACCTATATAGAAGTGGATGCTTTTTATGTTTCTATCAATGATAAGAAAGTGGGTAGAGGTCCTATCAAGTACCGCTTTATGTTAGGAAAAGATGTGATAACCGATTATAATGCGGAGCGTAACCATCACTACAAACTGACTTTGAAGTTCAAGGGATATGCCAATGATGCAGACTGGCATATAGAGTATGAAGAACCGGAGCCGGGTATCGAGGTTCCGAATCCTTATTATATCTCTTATCTTTATAACCGTACGATGAATCTTCCGGTAAAGATTAATACGGGAGGAGGTACACTTACGTCTTTAAAAGCTGAGATTCTCACGAATAATTGGGCACCGTATGGAACACTTCCTTTGGCGAAAGGTGGGTTGGATTATGCCAGACAATATGATTATGCTGAAAATCCAAGTAACTCATCGCTAAATCAACCATGGAATGGATTTCTTTCACTTCGTAAAACTGCTGCCAGAGTTCTAGCTTGTAATCAAGAAGGGAATGCTAAGGATCAGGTACTCTCCGGTCTACCAGAAGGAGCAATGGTAAATATCAGTAGCAATAAGGACTATTATGAGACAACAAATAAAGGAGTTCGTAAATATGTAGTGGGAAATGGAACACATGAGGAAGCAGACGGTAATTACAGTATAACTGAAAATGACGATCATTTACTTGCTTCTATTCCTTTATATACTCGCGCCAAACAGATGCATATTAAAACGGGTTATACAGGAAATAATCCGTATGTGGCTTATCAGCGGCATGCAAAAGTTAAAATTACCGCTACGGTAAAAGTGTCAGACATAGAACATACACTTGAAGAAACTGTCGATATATATCAAGTACGAAGACTTGTGAATCCCAAAGG
>ERZ1504706.1121-NODE-1121-length-7909-cov-3.774510_pt1 | contig 7909 bp, 7 predicted proteins | sample MGYA00575747_ERZ1504706 | MGnify/ENA primary metagenome ERZ1504706 (study PRJEB39906, sample SAMEA3182081) | gut metagenome | biome: human; feature: gut; material: Stool; isolation source: human stools | place: Canada | collected 2012-12-04 ...
GATCACGACCTGGTCGGAGATCATCGCTACCGAAGCCTCGCCCAGCGGAGTTTCGACCACTTTCACCGCATACTCGAACGTTTTCGATATTTCATAGGCCATGACCTCTCCGATACGCTCCAGATTACGGCGGAAACGCATCGAATCCTTCTGAATCGACTTGTCGCGGATTTCGGCGACAAACTTGTTGAGAATGGTGTTCTGACTGTTGAGAATGTGCAACATAAGGTTGTATTTATTTAACTTTTGTTTCAGGTCAATAGAGGAAGTTGTTGAATGGATAGCGGCCCGAATGGATTTCACGGACCATGCCGTACAGATCCGAACGCAGCTTCTCGATATTGATCTTCTCGACTGCCGAAATAAAGATGCAGGGCGTATTGGCCCGGGCGATCCAGCTCTGTTTCAGGTCTTCGAGCGAACGATTTTCACGTGTGGAAGGCGTCAGGTCGTCAGGCTCCTTCTCCACATAAGTATAAGCGTCCACCTTGTTGAAAACCAGATAAACCGGTTTATCCCCGGCACCGATATCCTGTAACGTCTGCTTCACCACGGCGATCTGGTCCTCGAACTGCGGATGCGAAATATCGACCACGTGCAGCAACAGGTCGGCTTCACGCACCTCGTCGAGGGTCGATTTGAACGACTCGATCAGTTCGGTCGGCAATTTGCGGATGAAACCCACGGTATCCGACAGCAGGAAAGGCAGGTTGTCGAAAACCACCTTTCGCACCGTCGTATCGAGCGTGGCGAAGAGTTTGTTTTCGGCGAACACCTCGCTTTTCGAAATCAGGTTCATCAGGGTCGATTTGCCGACGTTGGTATAACCCACCAACGCCACACGCACCATCGAACCCCGGTTCGATCGCTGGACAGCCATCTGACGGTCGATCTTTTGCAGATCCTCCTTGAGTTTGCTGATCCGGTTGCGGATGATTCGACGGTCCGTTTCGATCTCGCGCTCGCCGGCACCGCCGCGCGTTCCCGTGCCGCCCCGCTGCCGCTCCAGGTGCGTCCACATACCCGACAGACGCGGGAGCATATACTGGTAATTGGCCAACTGCACCTGGGTCTTGGCATAGGCCGTCTGCGCCCGCGACATGAAAATATCGAGAATCAGACGCGTGCGGTCGAGAATCCGGCAGGGCATGGCCGCCTCGATGTTGCGCGTCTGCGACGGAGAGAGTTCGTCGTCGAAAATCGCCACGTCGATCTCCTCCTCCTTGCAATAGGCAGCGATCTCCTCCAGTTTCCCCGGACCGACATAAATACGGGCCGACGGCTGCGGAAGGCGCTGCGTAAAACGACGGACACCTACGATACCGGCCGTTTCAGCCAAAAATTCCAATTCGGCGAGGTACTCTTCCGCCTGACGCGGATCCTGTTGATCCCGGATGACCGCGACCAGTACGGCCCGTTCGAACCCGGCCCCGGAAGCGGGTCGATCGTTCTTCGTTACAATCTCTTTATTCTTATTCTGTTCCAATCTGCCATACGATTTCTGCACGACTATGCGCCTTCGGAAAGACACATCTTCCTGCACGGTGAAAATAAGGGTATCCCGGCTTCACGCAGGATACCCTTATCAAATGTTTCAAACAAACCTTAATCCGAAATACGGAAATCGATCGGAATGACGAACTTCTGACGAACCGACTTGTTACGCTGCTTGGCGGCGGTCCATTTCGGAGAAGATTTGATAATACGTACCGCCTCGTCCGACAAGGTCCTGTCGGGGGTTCTCAACACCTCGATATTGGATACGGAACCGTCCGTATTCACCACGAACGAGATGGTTACCTTACCCTGGATGCCGTTTTCCTGAGCGATCGCGGGGTATTTCACACGCTGCTGCACCCAGTTGCGGAAAGTACCTTCGTCGCCGCCCATGAAAGACGCTTTCTCCTCCACGACGATGAAAATCTCCTCTTCGAAGACCTCCTCGGTCTGAACGGGAGCCACCTCGATCGCCTGGTTCACATCAAACTCCGCAAAATCGATCTCCGTTTCGATCTTGGTATCGTTGGTTACGACTTCCAGCATGTCGCTCACGACGGCCATATCGACTTTCTTGGGAGCTTCGGGCGGCTTCTGGTCCTCGCGGGTAACCTCGACAATTTCCACTTCGACGGGAGCATAGCCAAGATCGACTTTCTCGATACGATGTTCCTTCGGAGTCACGGCGAATGCACCAATAACAAGTACCAACGCCACGACCAAACCGATTTCAAGGAAAAGACCCCGTTTGTTCTCCAGGTCGGCTTTCGGTGATTTCTTAATTTCCATTATTGTTCCTGTTTATTGTTATCCTTTCAAGTGACCCGAAGGCACACTAACTACCGACAAATATAGGGATAAAAAATCAAAAACAGCGCTTTCGGTCTGAAAAATCTTTATTTTTGACTAATTTTGTTCCCGAAAACTCCCTCACGACCGCTTTCCATGCCCCGACACGAATATCTTTACGGACAAACCCTGCCCCAATTGGAAGCTCTCTGCAACCGGTTGGAGATGCCCCGTTTCGCGGCGAAACAGATCGCACGCTGGCTTTACGACAAGCACGCGACAACGATCGAGGCGATGAGCGATCTATCCGCCCGGCACCGGGCCCTGCTCGCCGAAACGTACGAAGTCGGACTCACCGCTCCCGAAAAAGTCAGCATTTCGACCGACGGCACGAAAAAATACCTCTATCGTACCTCGCAGAACCATTTCATCGAATCGGCCTACATCCCCGACGGTGACCGGGCGACGCTCTGCATCTCGTCGCAGGCGGGCTGCCGTATGGGCTGCCGTTTCTGCGCAACTGGACGACAGGGGCTCCAGCACTCCCTTTCGACGAACGAAATCCTCAACCAGATCGAGTCGCTGCCCGAACGGGAACGGCTCACCAACGTCGTTTTCATGGGCATGGGCGAACCGCTCGACAACCTGGACAGTCTGCTGCCGGCGCTCGAAGTCCTCACTTCGGCGTGGGGATTCGGCTGGTCGCCCACACGAATCACGGTTTCGACCGCCGGTGTAGCCTCCCGGCTCGAACGATTTCTGGAGGCGACCCAGGTGCATCTGGCCGTGAGCCTGCACAACCCCTTTCCGCACGAACGGGCCGAAATCATGCCCATAGAGAAGGCATGGCCGATCCGCGAAGTCGTGGAAATCCTGCGCCGATACGATTTCACGCACCAGCGGCGGGTATCGTTCGAATACATCGTCATGAGCGGCCTGAACGACTCTCCGCGTCACATCCGCGAGCTATGCCGCCTGCTGGACGGCATCAAGTGCCGGATCAACCTGATCCGTTTCCATAAAATTCCCGGATCGCCTTATTTCTCCCCCGACGACCGGGCCATGATCGCGTTCCGTGATGCTCTGACCGCCAAAGGCATACACACGACCATCCGCACCTCTCGCGGCGAAGATATCCAAGCGGCCTGCGGCCTGTTGAGTACGGCGCAGAACGAGGCGGCACAATTTTAGCAGCACCCGTTTCGTTATTCTTAATAAAATACGAAAATGAAAAAAATTCTTTTTACCCTTTTACTCGTGCTGGGCATCAGCGCCGCAGCCGACGCGCAGGTACGGTTCCTGGACTCTTCGACCGATGCGGTCCGCAAAGAGGCCATCGCTCAAGACAAATTGGTTTTCATCGATTTATACGCCACCTGGTGCGGCCCCTGCAAGGCGATGGAGCGCGACGTCTTCTCGAAAAAGGAGGTGGGCGACTTTATGGACGAATATTTCGTCGCGGCCAAGTACGACATCGACAAACCGACCGGGAAAGCCCTGGCAGGCAAACACGGCATACGGTCGATCCCGACCTACCTCGTATTCAATACCGAGGGCGACCTGCTGGGCAAGATAACAGGATCCATGCCGGCCGAAGAGTTTACCGCCGCCCTTCGGAAGATCATCGCCGAAACCGGGAAGAAATAGCGACCGGCGGATGTAATAAAGAACGGAAACGATTCCTGTATGAGGATCGTTTCCGTTCTCCTTTTCCTTCGTGCTCTGAATACGACTTGACATCAGATTATTCTGTTTCATGTCCCGAAATTTTGCTTGCAACGGACGTTGCGCCGCTGTTCCCGGCGACAGGTACAGTCAAGTTTCCTCGGAGATAATTTCCCCATACAGACAACCCCCGGCAGCAATTAATATTACCTGAAGTTACCTGTTCCCGCCGGTCCGATTGATCGGGCTACAGTATAAGGTCGGCTATAGTCCCGTTTTCGGCGGATAGTCGATCGAAGTCGATTTTGTACGTCCGTCGGTGGTGGTCATCGTGAGCGTCAATCGGTGATGTTGCTCCGACGCAGGCTCGGCAAGCGGTTCGATTTCGATCGGCCGCAAATTCTTCCGGCCGTCCCACGGATTCTTCGGATTGAAAGGGATCATCTGCAAATGTTCCGGCCCGATCCGATCCATCCTCTCGCGGCAAAGAAGCGGGGCCCCGTATTCATCCCTCTGTTTCCAACTCCGCACCGATACCCGGAACAGGTCGTCGAGCGGTTTGCCGGCCGGATGCTCCTCATCCCAGTCGGCATCGCTCGTGATATGCATCGAAGTGAAATTATCGGCAAGGGCAATCTGATCGCCGAAATACAGACCGGGAGGCGTGCCGCCCTCGTACGCACCGATTTCATCCCCGTTTCTTTTTGCGATTTCGAGATATTTCGCCTTGTTTTCGGGAGTCCAGAACTCTTGCCGGCCAAGATTGTATTTCTCCATATCCGGATTATAATACTCTTCGGTGTCGGCCCAGTCTATGTAAAGCGTATTCGATTTGCCGTCCGTCGCAGCGGTCCGGGGAATATAGTCCAGCTTCATATCTCCTTCCACGTAACGGGCTATCAAATAAGTAGGTCCGATGACAGGTCCTCCGATCGGCTCTTCCTTTTCCGAACATCCGCATAAAAACGGCAGCAACAATAGCAATAAACTCTTTTTCATGGCTCTTCTATCTTGTTAAATCGTACGTGACTGCACGCAGGTTATTCTTTCGCATTGACCTGCGGCCGGCAAGTGAGCGAGGCGGTCTTGACCTCCCCCTCGACGGTGGTCCATTCGACAGTGAGCGTGTGAATGGGATCAATGGTCGGGGTCTTTGTGAAATAGATAATCACATAGTCACGTATCATCTGCATATCGTCGGCTTTCAAATCCTCGACGAGCATCTGTACATTGTTGCCGCCCCCTGTTTCGTATCCGCTACGGATATAATCGGCGTAGGACCAAAATTCGGCCCACAGGATATCGTCCAGCAATGTCCCCGCCGGATGCTCTTCATCCCAGTCGGCATTGCTGGTAATATGCATTGTCTGAAAATTATCGGCAAAAGCAGAGGGGTACTCCCAAAACTCGAGCCAGCGGTTATAACCGACGTCCCCGTTGCGAATCGCCAGGCGTTCGAACTCCTGAGGGTCGCTTTCGGGGGAAATCCACTCGCAATCGGTCAATTCTATCCAAAAATTGCGTATGGGGGTTTGCGGGTCTGCCGGGATTTGCGGGGGGGGCGGTCCGGACTTCGGGACAGCAATACCAAATCCCCCTGACAATAGTTTTGGATGTAGTTCTCGCAAAACCTCAACTCCGGACCTTCATGTTTGTTGCAGGAGTTCAGTGTCAGGAGTGAGAACAACAATAATATCAAGTTTTTTCGTGTCATAATCATACGTTTTTTAAGGACAATTGGTGTAAGTGACTATCAATTCCATATCGTAATACTTGTCGCTGGACGAACTCGTGTCCTCACCGTCATAACCGGCCTCCGGTCCGTTGCGCAGATCGAAAGCTCCGTAGTAATAATACCCGTTGGCTGTCCCTCCCCATCCGAAATTGCAATGGATCAAACGTTTGTCTAGAGCGTCTTTCTTGCGAAACAGGACTGGAGCGGCAAGAATTTTAGCCCGTATTGAAGTTCGACCTTATATTATGCTGTTCCTGTCGGCTATTTATTGCAACGCAGGATCGACCTCCGGCGTGCAGGTGACCGAGGCAGTCTTGACATCGCCCTCGACGGTCGTCCAGCGAAGTGTCAATGTATGCTCTTTTTCGAGCGTCGGGGCGCTGGTGAAAACAATCACGGGATATAATGTATCAGTGGAAAAATCGTTGACTTCACAACAGTAAATCATTTCCATATCCGCAGGCGTCAGCTCCGACATTAACTTTTTAATTACAGACAAATACTTCCTTTTGGATAGAAACGTATTGTCGTTTTTCCCGGGATATCCTTCGTGAATAAAATTGGCATAGGAATAAAGTCGCACAAGTAGAATATCATCCAGCAGACTACCGGCAGGATGCTCTTCGTCCCAATCGGCATTACTCACAACATGCAGCTCTCGGAAGTTATTAGCAAAAGCAGGGGTGCGAAGACAGAGATGGTCCGGAACCCATTGATTGAATGACGTATCATCGTTGCGTGTTGCTAATCGCAGAAACTCTTCCGGATCGGAGAACGAATCACACATGTTATTGTGTGAGTAATTCGGAGTTATGACAAATCCTGTTTGTAAATTTTGTGGCGGAACGGTAGGTTGTGTTCCAAAATACCCGGTTTGGAGCATTGGTAATTCTAAACCTCCGCTGTAATAAACTTCGATAAAGCATTGTCGAAATGAAGGGGCAGAAGATGTTTCGTGTTCGTTACATCCGCAGCACAACGGGATTATCAATAACAGGCAGATTATTTTTCCAATATTCATAATACTAACGTATAAGTAAATATACTTAAATCTTTGTAATATCTAGAAGCTGGAGTACCGGCATCCGAATCTTCCGGCATAACCGGACCTTTGCTCAAATCGAATATTCCATCGTAATAATATCCGTCTGCAACTCCTTCCCACCCGAAATTGCAATGGACAAGAGTTTGTCCGAAAGGTCCTCTTTGAGAAACAGTACCATTACGGTAATATGTTTTTATGTATCTTGTACGATAGAGCCATCCATCCAAATTCCAAAAATGTGCCTTTTTTTCGCCATTCTCTATATGAACTCCCCTCATAATGGTTGCTTTTTGTTGGTCATGTAACATATTTCGCACACAACTGTTCTTATATGTTTCGTAAGTGACATTTTTGGAGGGCATACGGATTAAAAAACCTTGTAAATCATAAGCATATGCCATGCTCTCTTCCAAGCCATATTCAGTGTCAATATCTATTCCCACAGCAGCGATTAGCATAGCCACTGCGTAACCTTCAGGACTTGGCATTCCATTTATTCCTGAAGATACAAGTTTTGGACTCAATATGGTTCGTCTTATCAAAGTCCAATCGATCGCAGTTTTTCCTATTGATTTCGGAGCGTATCCATAATTCCAATAATTCGATACCATTACTTGTGCGGCAGCAATGGCTCCGCAACCAGCAACAGGAGATTGTCCATGGACCAAAGGACAACAAACATTATACGGTGCCCCCTGCCCCCATTTTACCGGAATCAGCGGTCCTATCCTTTCTTGAACAACGAACGGAGTGTATTCCTCTCTTAAAACATTGCCTCCTAAATCCCCCGTGTGACGCCCGTCGTCGCTCATAGGTGCGACTCCTCCATCAGCATCTATATCGGCATTTTCGATTCCAATGATCGCGGCCTGTGCAACCATTTGCAGGGGGAATACCAACTCACCGTCCGCTTCGGCCTGTTCGGGAGTAACCGTTACGGCATACCGGAACTCTTCGGTCGTGAGGCTTCCTTCATCGACGACCGCATAGACCGGCTCCAACCGGTCGTCGGCCCCCAGAATGGCATAGCCCGCCTCGTTCTCGAAATTGACGATGTAGAGCAGATCCTCCACGTCGGCCGTGGCTTCGCTGCGGGTACCGCCGGGACTTAACGCTTCGGGAGAAACCGTCGTCACGTTTTTCACACGCCGTATGCCGCCGCTGCGGGTGACAGCGCC